>Ga0214919_10002469_pt1 | contig 29099 bp, 26 predicted proteins | sample LL1503_MetaG_FD_177994 | JGI IMG/M metagenome (GOLD analysis project Ga0214919, IMG submission 177994) | Freshwater microbial communities from Lake Lanier, Atlanta, Georgia, United States - LL-1503 | ecosystem: Environmental > Aquatic > Freshwater > Lake | place: USA: Georgia | collected... | reverse complement strand
CTATGGACCAAAGCCTAGACCAGCAGAGTGATCTTGGCAATTTTCGCGGACGGAGGTCGGGGACGGTTTGGATTAGACGGCCCCGCTTGGGGTCTGATAGGCTTTAACAATGACCCAGCAGCGCACCCTTCTTGCCTACAATACCGCCACCGCCAGCGAGAACCGCATCCATGCCGATGATGTGGCCGGGAAATTTGGCTTTACCGGCGGTCTGGTGCCGGGGGTCGATGTCTTTGCCTATATGGCCCACGCCCCGCGCGCCCAGTGGGGGCTTGATTGGCTGAGCCAAGGCCGGATCAAGGCGCGGTTCGGCAAGCCGGTCTATGATGGCGACGAGACCACCGTGACGGCTGAGGACCAGCCGGACGGGAGCCTGTCCATCGCCGTTCAGGCGCGGGGTCTGGACTGTGCCAGCGGCACGGCTTGGCGCAGAGATGACAGCCCCCTGCCCGCCCTCCTGCCCGAGGCCGAGGTGCCGCGCCCGGAAGACCGTCCCGATGCCAGCATGGAGAGCCTGCCCGTCGGTAAGGTCTTGGGCACGCTGAAAGAGATCTTCTTTGCCGATGTCGGCCTGTCGAACCTGCAGAACACCCGCGAGGACCCGGCCCTGTTCGACGGCGGCAATCTGGTCAGCCCCGGCTATATGCTGCGGCGCGCCAACTATGTGCTGGCCCGCTCGGTCAAGCTCGGCCCTTGGATCCATGTCGAGAGCGATGTGCGCCTGCACGGCCTGATCAGCGACGGCGATCTGTTGGAAACCCGCGCCATTGTCGTGGCCAATGAAGAAAAGAACGGCCACCTGATCGTCACGCTCGACTTTACCATCGCCTGCCGCGAGCGTCTGGCCATGTCCGGTCGCCACTGGGCGATCTATGCGCCAAGACAGGTTCGCGAACTGGGCTAAGGCCTCCCAAAGCCTTCCCCCTCCTTAATTTTACCCCCCAATTGGACAGGCCTCCCATGGACCTTTCGCGTTTTCCGCGTCGTAACTATACCCCGTTCCCCACGCCGCTAGAGCGCGCCCCTCGGTTCTCGGCAGCCTTGGCGGCCAGTTGCCCCGGCGGGACCGGTCCCGACATCTGGATCAAGCGCGACGATATGCTGGGCCTCTTTCCCGGCGGCAATAAGACCCGCAAGCTCGAGTTCCTGATGGGCGAGGCTCTGGCCCAAGGGGCGGACACGATCATCACCTGCGGCGCGCCCCAGTCCAACCATTGCCGCATCACCCTCAGCGCCGCCGTGCGCGAGGGCCTGAAATGCCGCTTTGTCATCGAAGAGCGCGTGCCCGGCAGCTATAGCCAGACCGCCAGCGGCAATAATTTCATGTTCCATCTGATGGGCATCGACGCCATCACCGTCGTGCCGGGCGGCAGCGATATGGCCGCCGCCATGGCCCAGATGGCCGATCAGGTCCGGGCCGAGGGTGGCAAGCCCTATATCATCCCGGGCGGCGGCTCCAATGCCATTGGCGGTCTCGGCTATGTCGCCTGCGCGCAGGAGCTTCAACAGCAGTTCTTTGACCAGGGCGTCCAGATCGACCGCGTCGTCGTCGGTTCCGGCAGTTCCGGCACCCATGGCGGTCTGGTCGCAGGGTTCCTCGGCAACCATATCAAGATCCCGATTGTCGGCATCGGCGTCAGCCGCGACCCCGCCGATCAGGAGCCACTGGTCTTTAAAGAGGCGCAGGCCGTCGCCGATCTGCTCGATGTCGGCCTAACGATCCCGAGAGACGCCGTGGTCAGTGTCGGCGGCTATTGGCAACCGAAATATTCCATCCCCAACGCCGCCATGGTCGAGGCCGTCCAGATGCTGGCCCGCACCGAAGCCATCCTTCTGGACCCGGTCTATACGGGCAAGATCATGGCTGGCCTGATCGGTCTGGCCCGCGAGGGCTATTTCAAGCCGAACGAACAGGTCCTGTTCCTTCACACCGGCGGCCTACCTTCGCTGCACGCCTATGAGGATGTGGTTCTGGGCCGGGTGGGGGTTTAGCGCCCTCAAACCTCCGCTAAATTCTCCACCCGCGTCAGCCAATAGTCGGCATCATAGGTGGGGTCGTCGGTCAGATAGCGCCAGAGCCGGATGCGGTTGAGAAATTCGAGGCGGCCTGTGTCCTGCTCGAACCAGGGCTCAGGGGTCATCAGGGTCTGTTCGACGCTGGGGGGCAAGGGGCCCTTGACGTAGAAGATCGGGCGCTGCTGATTTTGCGGCACCAGGGTCGAGACATCGAACTGTCGGACCTGAGTGCGGCTAGACCTTGGATTGGGATTGATCCGGATCTTGAACATGGTGCGGGTGCGGTCGGACAGATTGACCCCGCCGCCATGCCAGATGCCCGAATGGATGAACAGCAGGGTTCCGGGCTCGCAGACCATATGCTGCTGGCCGCGAATATTCTGATAGCGGCCCAAGGCCACCTCACTGACCCGGCGCAGATGGGTGCCGGGGACAAAGCGGGTGCCGCCCATCTCGCGCGTCACCGCATGGGGATAGTACATGATCTGGATGTCAAAGGCCGTGCGCGGGTCGATGGTCGAGTCCTGATGGGTGTGCTGGGACACATTCTCGCCGCCGCTGGCCTCGTGATAGGCGGGCGGGAAGGTGACGTGCAGGAAATGATGGTCAAAGATCGGGTCCTCGCCGACCAGACTGCGGATCGCGCCCGCCACCACCGGCAACTGAACCAGCTTGGCCAAAGCCGAGCCGTCCGGATAGGCCTGATCCAGCGGAGTTCCCGCCGCGACCTCGGGCACACCGGCCTTGGCCAGCATCTCGCCATAGGTACGCATCAGGCCCCGGCCCGGCACCGGGGGCGCGATCTCGCCCATCTCTTGCAAGAACTGCGCATTCAGCGCCTCCGGCACCACCCCATCAAGGCGCAGGAACCCGCGCGCGACGAACTGGGCCATCTGCTGGGCATTGAGCAGGGGTAATCCGGTCATGGCTGTACCTCAACCAACTGTTCAAAGAAGAACTCATATTTCAGATAGGCCAGATCAAACTCCTCGCCGCGCCCGTGCGGCAAGAGTTGAGCGGCCTGGATCAGTCGCCATCCGTCCTTGAGGGCATCGACGCCGGTTCGATAGGGCGGCTCGTCCTGATCCCCCGCCATGGGCCGGGTCTGACCCGTACCATCATAGACAGACCAGCCAATGACCGGCGAATCCAGCGCCGAATTGGCCGTATAGAGCACCAATATCTTCTGTCTTTGCATAGTTCTTATGGTCCACCCTTGCCCAATCATGCCCCAAAGACGGCGATAGTCCAGCCTTTGGTGCACCCCCTTGCGCGCCTCGCCATTGTCTTCGAGACTGGAACCATGAGTGCGCCGCCCAAGACCGTTCTGACCACGACCCCCAAGGAGGAGGCCGCCATCCGCCAAGCGGTGCGGGCGACGGACCTGTCTTTGCTGGGGCCCGGTGCGCGGATCGCAGGGCCGTCCCATATTGAGGGGCTAGTGGCTCTGCTCAGCGATCCGGCCGTGTCAGCCCCGATCTATGACCTGCCTCGCCCTATCAATCCTCAGACCGTTGGGGATTGGATCGAAGAGACCGCGCAGCTTCAGGCCCTCGGCGAGGCCGTGCTGGTCGTGACGCTGGACAGCGAAGGCACGGTGGCGGGCTATTCGCGCTTCACCGTCTGGCCAGAGCGAGCCTCTGCTGAAATTGCCGGGGCACGGCGCGCGGACCTACAAAATCTCGGCGGCGGCAGGTCTGGCGCTGCGGGCAGCTTCAACTGGATGTTCGAGGCCCTTGGCGTGCGCCTGATCGGCGTCACCGCCGCCACCGACAACCCCCGCTCAGCCAAGGTCATAGAAGCGGCAGGCTTTGTCCCCATGGGCCAGCGCGACGCCATCCGCCCCGACGGCTCGGTGAGAGCTTCGTTTTACTGGGAATTGACGAGAGAGGCTTGGCTGGCGCGCAGAGGCTAGGGCCAAACCGGTGGGCGTTTGGCCAAGAACGCGCCGATGCCCGCTTCGGCTTCGGGGCTGAGCATGTTGAGGGTCATGACTTGCGAGGCCAGATCATAGGCTGCGTTCAGGGGCATCTCGACCTGCTGATAAAAGGCCTGTTTGCCGACCTGGAGGGTGGCACGGGCCTTGCTGGCGATCTTTTGGGCGAGGGCGAGGCTTTGGGCCTCGATCTGATCGGCGGGGACGATGCGGTTGATCAGGCCGATGCGCAGGGCCTCGTCGGCGCCGGTCATATCGCCGGTCAGGAGCATCTCCATGGCCTGTTTTCGGCCCACCGCGCGCGACAGGGCCACCATCGGGGTCGAACAGAAGAGTCCCAGATTAACCCCCGGCGTGGCGAACCGCGCCTCAGGGGTCGCGAGGGCCAGATCGCAGCTTGCGACCAGCTGGCATCCCGCTGCCGTAGCCAGCCCCTCGACCTGGGCGATGATCGGCAGGGGGTGGTGGACGATGGCCTGCATCAGGTCCGAGCAGCGGGCAAAGAGCTGCTCATAGAAACCTTTGCCGCCGTCGGGATCTTGGCGATGGGCGGTCATTTCCTTCAGATCGTGGCCCGAGCTAAAGACGCTGCCCACCCCTTTGAGGATAATGACCCGCGCCGATGGGTCCTTGGCCGCCAAATCAAAGGCCTGATGCAGCCGCGTGATCATCTCAAGGCTCAAGGCATTGCGGGCGGCGGGATGGTTGAGGGTCAGGTGCAGGACCCCGTCCTCGTCCATCTGCGACAGGAGTATGGTGTTTGGGATGGCGGGGGTCTGGTCCATAACCAAAGGGTGGCGCAACTTTAACCGCTTGCCAAGCCCGCGCGGCGGCGACCGGTTTAGGGGCTTGGGCGTGACCGCCGGGCCAGAAACTGTATAGATCAGGCCATGACTCGCGAGGCTGATCTTTCGTCTGAAGAGGTGCAAGGCGCGCCGGTACCGTCCTTAAGCTTGGCGGTGATCGGCCATGTGAACCATGGCAAGACCGCGCTGGTGCGGGCCTTGACCGGCATGGAGACCGACCGGCTCAAGGAAGAGATCGAGCGGGGCCTGTCGATCACCCTTGGCTTTGCCCATGCCGAGCAGGGCGGGATCAGCTTCGACCTGATCGATGCGCCCGGCCATGAGGACTATATCCGCGCCATGGTCAGCGGCACGGCGGGGGCGGGGGCTGTGCTGTTGGTGGTGTCAGCCACCGAGGGCTTTGGTCGTCAAACCCATGAGCATCTAGCGATCGCCTCTGCCCTAGGCCTTGAGGCCGGGCTGGTGGTGGTGACTAAGGCCGATCTGTTGGAGCCTGGCGATGAGGCGGGCGTCATCCGCCAGATCACTGCCGATCTGCGCGGCACCCTCCTAGACGGCCAGCCCATCATCCTCTGTTCGGCCCATAGCGGGTTGGGCCTCGACGCCGTGCGAGAGGGGCTGCACGCGCTCGCCCATCGATGCCCGCCGCGTGCCGTTCTGGCCGGAGCCTTCCTGCCCATCGACCGGGCCTTTAGCCTGACCGGCGCAGGCACGGTGGTGACGGGTACCTTGCAAGGCGCGGGCCTGCGGGTCGGGCAGGCGGTAGAGCTTTGGCCCTCGGGTCAGAGGGCCAGCATACGCCAGCTCCAAGTCCACAATCAAAGCGTGGATGGAGCCGCACCCGGAGGCCGGGTCGCGGTCAATCTGCGGGGTCTATCGGCCAAGGATGTGGCCAGCGGCGAGGTGCTCTGCAGCATCGGGGCCTTTGCGCCCAGCGCACAAGTCGATGTGATGATCACCCTGTCCGAGCAGGCCTCGAAAGGCCTGAAACATACGGATCAGATCAAGGTCCTGTGGGGCGCACGCCAAGATATGGCCAGCCTGCGCCTAATGGAGGCGAGCACACTCGCGCCGGGGCAAAGAGGACTGGCGCAGCTTCGGTTTGCAACGCCGGTCGTGGCCTATAGCGGTCAAAGGGCCGTCCTTCGCCGTCCCTCTCCGGCTGAGACCCTGGGATCGATCACGGTGCTCGACCCGCTGGCCCGGCTGATGAAAGGGCGATCTGGCCCAAGGCTGGCGCTTCTGACCGCCATCGATGCGGGTGAGGTGGAGACCATTGTCCAAGCCCTCGCGGACTGGAGCGGTGGCATCTTGTCGGTCGCAGAGGCGGCAAGGGTGACCCGCCTATCGGTCAGCGATCTTCTGCCCCTTTTGGCCTTGGACTATCAGCCCCTTGGTGAGGGTCAGCTTGTCCGGCGTTCCGATATGGCATCGGCAAAGCAGGCCTATCTTCTTGCCCTGACAACCGCCCACGCTCTTGCTCCGACACGCGCCGCCGCTGCCGTCGCAGAGGTCCGCAAGGCACTGGCCAAGGATCATGGCCGGGACCTCATCGCCCACGCGGAAAACGTCTTGGCGCAAGAGGGTTTGATAAGGCTCGAAGGGGCCAAGGTCGCTCTGGCCAGTCATGATCCTCTGGCCAGCCTGTCCGCAGACGCCCTAGTGCGCCTTGGCGAGATCGAGACGCGGTTGCTGGCTGCCGGGCTGATGCCGCCCGATGTGGCGACCGTCGCAGGCGATGATGACGAGGCCGCCGCCCTAATGGCACTGCTGATCGATGCCGGCCGCGCCGTCGCCCTGCGCAACGGGGCCCTTCGTCAGACCCTGACCTTTCACCATCAAGCCCTGTTAGACGCAGCGCCAAAGCTGCGAAGCCACTTTCCGCCGCCGCAAAGCTTCACGACCGGAGAGGCGCGGGCGGCGCTGGACACCACCCGCAAATATATTGTCCCGGTGCTGGAATATCTCGACCGCCTCGGCTTGACCCGCAGAGACGGGGATGTGCGGCAGGTGCTGACCGAGGGCGATTCAGCGTCCGACCCGCTCGCCGACTAAAAGACGCGCCTTGGCACAAAAGCCCTTCAACTTTTCACGAAGGTACCGCTACTGTTCGAGACCTTCGGAGGCGACTGGGGTCTGGTGGCCTCCCTGGTCTTCAAAACCAGTGACACGTCCAAAAGGCGTGTGGTGGGTTCGATTCCCATCCGCCTCCGCCATCCCTGCGGCTCGACCCGCTAGGATGTTTCAATGAATGAGCGAGGAAAGACCTATGAGCGCGGCCCCATCCGGATTTTCCCTGACCGATTTGAGCGGCCAGACCCGCGTCTTTCCGACCGGGCGACCCAGCCTGATCTGTTTCCTGAAAGAGGACTGCAACACCTGTAATCTGGTTGCGCCCATCCTTGAGGCCTTCCATCAGGCCTGGGGCGACCAGGCTGATATTTGGGTCTTGGGCCAGTCCAAGGACGGCAATCAGATCTTGCAGGACCGCCACGGCCTGACCTTGCCTGTGCTCGATGATAGCGCCCTCAAGACCTCCTTCGCTTGGGGTTTTGAGATTGTTCCGGCCATCTATTGGCTGGATGCAGAGGGCCAAGGCGGACCCTGTGTCGAAGGCTTTGTGCGCACCGAATGGCAGGCCCTAGCCCAGCAGATCAGCGCCGATCTCAAGGCTGCCGACTGCGGCGTGGTTTGGGCCGACCTTCCCGATTGGCGGCCGGGTTGCGGTTCCAAACATCTCGACCCAGACATCCATGAGCGCCTGCTGGCCGAGGCCGACAATAGCCCCATCCGCGCCCGCCGGATCGAGATCGCCAGCAGCGATGATCTGGACGAGTTCATGTTCGATCAGGGGTTCAGCGACGGCCTGCCTCTCGTTCCGCCGACGCCAGAGCGCGTCCTGCGGATGCTGAGCGGCACCCAAATGGGCTCGCAAGAGATTGTCGCCGTGGTCCCGCCGAACATGGCTCCGGCCACGGTCGAGAAGGTCGCGATCAATGCGGTGATGGCCGGATGTCGCCCAGAATATCTACCCGTCGTCATCGCGGCGCTAGAAGCGGTGTGTACGGACGAATTTAACATGCATGGTGTGACGGCGACGACCATGGGCGCCTCGCCGGTCCTGGTGATCAACGGCCCAATCCGGCACAAACTCGGTATGAATATGAAGCTTGGGGCCTTGGGGCCTGATAATCGGGCCAATGCGACCATCGGGCGGGCCTTGCGGTTGATCATTCGCAATGTCGGCGGGGCAAGACCGGGCGGCGTTGATCGCTCGACCCTCAGTACACCGATGAAATTCACCATGTGTTTTCCCGAATGGGAGGAGGGCTCGCCTTGGGAACCGCTGCATGTCGAGCGCGGCTTTGCGCCAAGCGACAGCGTCGTCACCGCCTTTGCCATGACCAGCGGCCCGGTGCAGATCGTCGATCAGGAATCGCGCCAGCCCGACCAGATCGCCGGAACGCTCGGCCTTGGACTAGAAGGCATGTTCCTGTCCAAGATTCACCGCATGCCGGTCGATGCCCTGCTGGTGGTCTGCCCAGAGCATATCAAAACCCTGCTCAGCGACGGGCCCTATTCAAAGGCAAGGCTTCGCGATCGGATCCAAGAGGTCACGCGCCGCCCCCTGCGCGATATGGTGGCCAATGAAATCTCCGGCGCAGGTATCCCTCTGGCCAGCGCCGCCAAGATGACCGAGGCTCAGCTCGACATGCTGGTGCCGAAATTTTCCAGCGACCAACATATTCATATTGTTGTGGCCGGATCAGAAGCAGGCAAGTTCTCAGCCGCCTTCCACGGCTGGGTGACCGGACCGGCCGGTTCAGTTCCCGTTTCCAGAAAAATAGAATGCTGATAGCCTCCTCTTAGGACTGGAGAAAAGCCATGACCACCATCTTGGATCCGACCGATGAGCGGGTCCCCGTCGAACGGCAGATCACCGCGCGTACCGGAGATATTTCCGGCATCGTCGGCCTGCTCGATATTCATAAGCCGCGCGGCAACATCCTGCTGGACGAGCTCGAGCTTCTGCTGGCGACGCGTTACCCCAAGGTCGAGCTTCGGCGCTATACCAAGCCAACCTTCGCCAAGCCGTGCCCGTCTGATCTGCGCCTGCAGATCCGCTCAGAGTGCGACTATCTGGTCGAAGCCCTGGCCGATTGAGGATCATGCACGACGTGCAGTTTGCACGACACTGTGTGGTTTGAAATCCAAGGTCTTCCCGCCGTTTCCATCGCCTCCAGCGAATTTGCTGAGGCGGCTCAAACCCAACGCAAGGCGCTGGGTATGGAGGGTGCGCGCTATGTTCTGGTGGATCACCCGATCCAAGACGCCACCGATGACGAAATGCGCGGCAAGGCCAGGGCCGTACTCGATCAGGTCATTGCGGCCCTGACCGTCTGATCCATCGCCCAGAACCCCAAGGACCTAACCCATGAGTCTGTCGATGCGTCAGATTGCTGTTGGGGCCTTGGCTCTGGTCTATGGCCTGTTCTTTGTCTGGTTTGGGGGGAACGGACGGCCGGTCACGGCCGCTGAGGGCGCACGCTATCTGGCCAATACAATTGCCGCCGATGACGGCAAGGCCTTCAACATGGTCAATATGGAGGCCAAGGCCCTCGGGTCATAAATGCCGAAGCCGTTGATTTATTGGAATTCACCGCCAACCTAGCGGTTATCCTATGCCTTCGTCAGCCTATTTCAGTTTATAAACGATGTATTTTTCCGGATCAATTGGTTGTGCAATCTGGGCCTTAGTATTGTTTGTATTTTGCATCGAATCGAGTATTGCAACTGCAGCTTGCTGGCGAGCCGCGCAAATTTTATAAGCCATTCCCAGTTTAACAATATAATTGCTAATTTCTTTATCACTCCATTTTTTGTGAGGTACATAAACCGGCTGACACGGTTGGATAAAAGGCTCGTCCGCCTTAATCAAAGGATTATTTGGTCCATATGCGGATAAAATTGTTGACGAATTTATGAGGCCGGACCCTCCCGATAATTGTTTTTCGGATTCTTCCGAAAAAGGTACGGGAGACATTTTTGAAAGTAATCTAAGGGCCCACTTTCGATTTTCTGGTGTACTGTTTTTGGAGTTTAGTATGTTAATGGATAAAGATACGTAATCTTTGTTTGTACTTGATTGATTTGCGTTCGACGTAATAATTGCAACTGTTATTGGTGTTAACAAAAGAGAAAGAGATGATAAAACCACAGGAAGCCAATGTTGTTTGTCAGTATATTGAACAATTATTGGGCCTGACTCACCCGTTCGCTTGGTTTTGCCGCTTGGCCAAGAATACGGCTTGCGCATTGAATCCCCCAATATCCCTCTATAGGCGATTTAACTCAAACGCCACGCATGGTGCAAGCGCTTTGGTGTAGCGGCGATGAAACTCGATTCCGATTCAGGGGAAGCCTGTTCAATCAGGCCTGCACTTGTGTCATATTAGTTTTGGTTCAAAATATTTTCGGAGTTGGTGCAGTTTACGATCTCGAATCTTAAGAATAATTCCTCTAAGCGGAAACAACCCAGGTAATGGTTCTACCTACCCGTCATATCGCCCTCGCCGCGTTGGCTCTGGTCTATGGGCTGTTCTTTGTCTGGTTTGGGGGGAACGGGAAACCAGTCTCTGCGGAGGAGGGGGCTCGATATCTGGCCGCCATCCGCACCTCACCCTCCGCGCCGCTCCATCCTGAGATCGCCACCAATCTGGCCAAGATCATTGCCGCCGATGACGGCAAGGCCTTTATCATGGTCAATATGGAGACTCAGATCCCGGGAGCCGAGGCCCGGGCCGAGACCATGGCCTATGCCAAGATGGTGTTGCCAGCCCTGATCAGCCACGCCTCCTTCCCGGTCTATATTGGTCCGGTGCGCGGCACGGTGATCGGCAGCAAGACCGAGGGGGCAACCAGCATGGCTCTGGTCCGATATCGCTCCTTGCGCGACTTTCTCGAGATCTTTACCGATCCGGCCATGCACAAGGGCGTCGGCCATAAGTTCGCGGCCCTCAAGGGGGCCGAATCGATCTCCAGTACCCCGATCCTACTGGCCGCGCCCATCCGGCCGCTGGTGGGGCTGGTCTTTTTGCTGATTGGCCTGCTGATCTGGCGCAAAAACCCCTAGCCGAGCGCGGCGCTTGTCTCCAAAGTAGAGAAAAGCGAAAAATAAGCGACGGGAGACGCGCCATGACCACTCAAGCCTCTTACACCATGACCATCGGCGGTCAGGCCGTATCCGGAGCGACCAGCTTCGATGTGCTCAATCCCGCCACCGGTCAGGTCATTGGTTCAGCGCCGGACTGTACGCCAGAGCAGCTTGACGCCGCCGTCGCTGCGGCCCGCAAGGCCTTTCCCTCCTGGTCCGCCACCCCGATCGAAAAGCGCCGCGAAGCCCTGCTGGGCATTGCCGGGGTCTTGGGCGGCAATGTTGAAGAGTTAAAGCGCCTCCTGACCTCCGAACAGGGCAAGCCCCATGAGGGCGCGATGGGCGACATCCTCGGCGGGGCCTATTGGTGCCAAGCCACCTCGACCCTCGAGATCCCCGAAAAGGTCGTCGAAGACAGCGCAGAGCGTCACGGCATTACCCGCCATGTGCCCATCGGGGTGGTCGGGGCCATCGCGCCTTGGAACTTCCCGATCATCTTGGCCATGTTCAAGGTCGCCCCCGCCCTGCTGGCTGGCAATACAGTGGTTTTGAAGCCTTCGCCCTTCACGCCCCTGACCACCCTGCGTATGGGCGCGCTGTTGCGCGGCGTTCTGCCTGATGGCGTGCTCAACATCGTCACCGGCGGGGACTCTTTGGGTCCTTGGATGACCAGCCACCCCGGCATCGACAAGATCAGCTTCACCGGTTCTAGCGCCACAGGCCGCAAGGTCATGGCCAGCGCTTCTGAGACCCTCAAGCGCGTGACCCTCGAGCTGGGCGGAAATGACGCCGCCATTGTCCTGCCTGACGTTGATGTGGCAGAGGTCGCCGAAAAGCTGTTCTGGGCCGCCTTTGGTAATTCTGGCCAGATCTGCATCGCCACCAAGCGCATGTATGTCCACAAGGACATCTATGAACCCCTTAAGACCGCCATTGTCGACTATGCCAAGACGGTCAAGATGGGCGACGGGGCTGAGCAGGGCACCCAGTTGGGGCCCATCAACAACAAACTGCAATATGAGCGGGTCCTCGACCTGATCGCTGATTCCAAGGCCAAGGGTTATAAGTTCCTGATGGGCGGCGATGTTTCGCCTGCGCCGGGTTATTTTGTGCCGATCACCATCATCGACAATCCGCCTGAAGATTCCCGCATTGTCCAAGAAGAGCAGTTCGGCCCCGTCCTGCCGCTCCTGTCCTTCGACACACTGGAAGAGGCCATCGACCGGGCCAATGCCAGCCCCTATGGCCTTGGGGCTTCGATCTGGACCGCCGATGAGGCCAAGGCTCTGGATATTAGTTCGCGCATTGCCGCTGGTACGGTCTGGATCAATGAAACCCAGCACCTGTCTCCGCTGGGGGCCTTTGGCGGTCACAAACAGTCGGGTCTTGGCTCCGAAGGGGCGCTGGAGGGACTGCTGGAATATACCAACACCCAAACCGTCTATATCAAAAAGCCCGCCGTCGCGGCCGCCCAATAGGGATTGGCGCGCAGAGGAGAGAAATATGACCCAGCTTGTCGGTAGCCTTGTCCTTGATGGACTGACCCTCACGCCCCTGACGCCAACCATCGGGGCCGAGGTCGGCGGTATTGATCTGCGCCAGCCCCTAGAGGCCGGACAGGTCGCCGCGATCCGTCAGGCGCTGCTGGACTGGAAGGTGCTGTTTTTCCGCGATCAGGAGATCACGACCGATCAGCATCTGGACTTTGCCCGCAATTTCGGCGGCCTAGAGGTTCACCCCTTCGCGCCGGAAAAGCCGGGCTATCCTGAGGTTCTCGCCCTGACCCACAATCGCGAAAGCCGGGGCAAGGAGAACTTCTGGCATAGCGATGTGACCTGGCGCGAAAAGCCATCGCTCGGCTCGATCCTGCGGGCCATCGAGATTCCGCCGGTTGGCGGCGATACGCTCTTTGCCGACATGTATGCCGCCTATGATGGCCTGACGGACGAGATCAAGGCCAAGATCGAAGGGGCCTATGCGGTCCACGACTTTGCCCATTTCCGCAAACTGCTGGTCAAGCAAGGCAAGACGCCCGAAGAGGTCGAGGCCTTTAACAAACTCTATCCGATGATGGAACATCCGGTCGTACGCACCCACCCCGAGACGGGTCGCAAGGCCATCTATGTCAATGTCGCCTTTACGCAGCACATTGTCGGGATGGACAGGGGCGAAAGCGACGCGCTGCTCAAGCACCTCTATGCCCAGGCCGCGATCCCGGAATATCAGTGCCGGTTCCGCTGGCAGTCCCATTCCATCGCCTTTTGGGACAATCGCGCCAGCCAGCACTATGCGGCCTCTGACTATTGGCCTGCTGTGCGCCGAATGGAGCGCGTGACCATTCTTGGCGATCGGCCCGCCTAAGCCAAGCGGCCTCGAAGTCCGAGCGAGTGGTCCGGAAGGGTAGCGAAATAAATAGGATTTAAAACGAGTCTAAACACTGCTAAGATAGCGTGTCCTTTTAGATCGAGATTCCCGTGCAAAACCACCGTCTTACCGCGACCTGCCTGTCGGCCCTCCTCGGTTTAACCCTGCTGTCCGGATGCGGTGGCAAGGGCAAGGCGGTGGTCGAAGCGCCCTTGCCGACCGTCGAGATTGTCGCTTTAACGCCGCCCAATAGCGGCCAAACCCTATCGGTGACGGGTGCCCTACGTCGCCAGCGTGAAATGGTCCTGTCGTTCCGCATTCCCGGCGTCATTACCGGCCTGTCGGTGGACGAGGGCGACAGTGTGAAGTCCGGACAGCTCTTGGCCAGACTGGATCCCGCTGCCGTCGAGGCGCGCCTTCGCCAAACCGCCGCCGACCTCGACCGCGCCCGCAAGGATGAGGCCCGCTATGTCAAACTGGCCGACGCCGGTATTGTCAGCCGTCAACGGGCCGAGGCCCAGAGCGCAGCGGCGACCTCCGCCCAAGCGGCCTATGACGCGGCCGCCTTTGACCGGCGCTGGGCCAATCTGGTCGCGCCGTCCAAGGGCGTGATCTTGACCCGCAATGCCCAGACCGGTGAGGTGGTTCAACCCGGCCAAGCAGTGCTCAGCCTCGCCGACGAGGCCAGCCCCCTGGTCCTGCGCGTACCCCTGTCAGATCGCGATATTGGCAAGATCCATCTTGGCTCCAGCGCGCAGATCACGCTCGACGCCCTGCCGGGCCAGACCCTCTACGGTTCGGTCAGCCGCATCGGCCAGCGCGCAGGCGCCCAGAGCGGGGCCATCGATATTGAAATCTCTCTACCCTGCGTCCCCGACCTTCGCAGCGGCCTGATCGCCAGCGCCAAGATCGAGGCCGCTAGCCCGACTGCGGCCGGCGCCACGAACGCCTATTCGCGCGTTCCAGCCGAGGCCATTATGGAGGCCGACGGCAAAACAGCGCTCGTCCTGCGGTTTGAGCCCAAAGGCGGGATCGCCAAACAAACCAAGGTCACGTTTGGCGGCTTTGACGGTGACGACGCCCTGATCCAAGGCCTTGCGCCCGATGCCAAGGTGATCACGGCCGGGGCTGGACTGGTCGCCGATGGTCAAAAGGTTCAGGTGATTGATCGCGCCTCTATTGGCCAAGTCAAATGAGCTTCAATCCCGCCGCCTTCTTTGTTCGCCGCTGGCAATTTACGCTGGTCGCCTTCGCCCTGATGGTCCTGTTGGGCCTCAACGCGCTTGGCAGCATCTCGCGTTCCGAAGATCCGCAATTTCCCTTTCCTTTGGTGACGGTGAGGGCCGTCTTGCCCGGTGCGACACCGACGGAGATGGAGCAGCTTGTTGCTAAGCCGCTGGAAGATGTGCTGAGCGGCTTAGATGATGTCAAAGAGGTGCGGTCGACCAGCTTTGACGGCGGCGCCGTGGTCATTGTCGAATTTAATTGGAGTGTCGATCCGAGCCGGAAATATGACGAAGTGATCCGCGAGGCCAATGCCCTGCGCCCGTCCCTGCCCCAAGGCCTTGCTGTGCTAGAGGTCAAAAAGGTCGGCACCAACGAGGTTTCCTTCTTCCAAGCCGCCCTGGTCAGCGACGTCTTGCCGATGAGGCGACTGGAAAAGCTCGCCCACAACCTGCGCGACAAGGTCAATGCGGTGCCCGGCGTCAAGGAGGCCCGCTATTGGGGGGCACCCAGCAGTCAGGTTCAGGTCGCGGTTGATCTAGCCAAGCTGGCGCAGCTTCGCCTATCGCCCACCTCAGTGGCTGACGCCCTGCGCGGCGCGGGGGCCGAAGCGCCAATCGGTGCGGTCCATGCGGGAGACCGCCGTTTCAACGTCAAGTCGGGCGGTGCCTTCAAAAGTCTTGAAGAGGTGGGTTCCGTCAATGTCACCACCCTTAATGGTCAGGTTGTCAGGGTGCGCGATGTGGCCGTCGTCAGCTGGGCTGAGGAAGAGCCGCAACATCTGACCCGGTTCAACGGCCACCGCGCCCTATTCATTACCGCGACCCAGAAAGACAATACGGATGTCACGGGCATTACCGACGGCGTGAAGACGGTACTGAATCAGTTCAAGGCCAGCCTGCCGCCCGGCGTTCATCTCGAGCCCGCCTTCTTCCAGTCGGACAATGTCAAACACCGGCTGCACAATCTCTATCGCGACTTTGCCATCGCTGTGGCCTTGGTTCTGCTCACCCTTTTGCCGCTCGGATTTCGCGCTGGACTGGTGGTGATGATCTCTATCCCCCTGTCCTTGCTGATCGGGGTGATAGCGCTGAAACAGTTCGGCTTTAATCTTAATCAGCTCTCGATCGCCGGGTTCATTCTGGCGCTAGGTCTGCTGGTCGACGATTCCATCGTGGTCACTGAGAACATTGCTCGGCGTCTGCGCGAGGGTGAGGATCGCACCACCGCGGCTATCAATGGTACGGGCCAGATCGCCTTAGCGGTTGTCGGCTGTACGGCCTGTCTGATGCTGGCCTTCTTGCCGCTGATGGCCCTGCCGGGCGGCGCTGGGGCCTATACGCGGTCCTTGCCCGTGGCGGTCTTCTGCACGGTCGGGGCGTCCTTCATCGTCTCCCTCACCATCATTCCCTTCCTCGCCAGCCGCATGCTGCCCAAACATGAGCCCGCCGAGGGCAATCGCCTTTTGCAGGTGGTCAATAACGGTATCCAGACCTTCTATCGGCCCATCCTGCATGAGGCCCTGGCCAAGCCATGGCGCGCGCTGGGGGTCATCATGGCCATCTGCCTGCTCAGCTTCCCCATGCTCAAGGCCATCGGCTCGAGCCTCTTTCCGCCTGCCGAAACGCCTCAGTTCCTTGTCCGGATCGAACTGCCTGATGGCGCGGTTCAGGCCCGCACGGATGAGGCGCTGAAATATGTCGAGGCCAAGCTGGCCAAGGTGCCGGAAGTGGTCTGGTTTGCCTCCAACCTCGGGCGAGGAAACCCACAGATCTTTTATAATGAAGCACAGGGTGCCAATAGCCCGTCCTATGCCGAGGTCTTTGTCGCGCTCAAGGCGTGGCAACCGGGCAAGAGCGAGGAGGTCGTGGACGGGCTGCGCAAGGACTTCGCCCTCTATCCGGGCACACGCATCACGCTCAAGACCTTTAGCAACGGCCCGCCCATTGATGCCCCCATCGCGGTGCGCCTCAAGGGCGAGGACTTGCTGGTCCTCAAGGCCTTGGCCGGACGGGTCGAGAAGGTGCTGAACGACACGCCGGGAACCCGCGACGTGATCAATCCGGTGCGCATTGACCGGACCGACCTTAATCTTGGCATTGATGCCGACAAGGCCGCAGCGCTGGGCATTCCCGCCGGGCTCGCGCGCCGGGTCGTGCGCCTCGCCCTGTCCGGTGAGGATGCAGCAAGGTTTCGTGATGCAGACGGCGATGACTATGCCGTCAGGGTCCGCCTGCCCCTAAGCCAGACGGCGAGCGGAGGCCGCAGCGACCTGTCCGCGCTGGACCATATCTATATTCCCTCCGCCCAAGGTCAGGCGACGCCGCTTTCGGCCATTGCCAGTCCTGTGCTCCAGTCCAGCCCCTCGATGGTGGATCGCTATCAAAAGGCGCGGCAGGTTACGGTCGTCTCCTACACCCAGACCGGGGCCCTGACCTCCAAAGTCACCGAACAGGCCCTCAAGCGAATCCAAAAGCAAGTGCCCCTGCCGCCGGGCTATAGCCTGTCGCTCGGCGGGGAGGCTGAGGCCCAATCGGAAAGCTTCTCCGGTCTTGGTGCGGCGATCACGATCGCGGTGCTCGGGATCTTGGCTGTGCTGGTCCTGGAGTTTGGGCGTTTCCGCAGCGCCATCGTTGTGGCCGGGATCATTCCGCTGGGCCTCTTTGGCGCGGTCACCGCCCTTTGGCTGACCGGCAATTCCCTGTCGTTCACAGCAACCATCGGCATTATTGCCCTGATCGGGATCGAGATTAAAAACTCCATCCTGCTGGTCGATTTTACCGAGCAACTGCACCGAGAGGGCGTTGGATTGGCTGAGGCCATCGAAAAGGCCGGTGAGGTGAGGTTCTTGCCCGTACTCCTGACCTCGGTCACAGCCATTGGCGGTCTCTTGCCGCTGGCCTTTGAACGGTCGGGTCTCTATTCCCCGCTGGCCATTGCCATCATCGGGGGACTGGTCTCATCAACCGTGCTGTCTCGGATCGCCACGCCAGTCATGTATTGGCTGGTGGCAAGGGGCGGCGAGCCTAAGACGGCGCTCGCCGCTTAGGCCCGTCCCGCTTAGGTCGCCCCTCCCTAGGTGGCTAAGGCCAGTAGCGGACGTTGCTGTGAGGCGCGAAGGCCCGGGAAGATGCCGCCGATCAGACCGATGATGAGGGCCAGGGTCACGGCCTGGGTGATGATGTCCGGCCCGATCTGGAGCCTGAAGGCCACCTGAGTGAAGCCAGCGCCAAGGGTTGAGGCCGACAGTCCGTTAAAGCCCAACGCACAGATGGCAACACCGACCAGGGCCCCGAGGGCTGACAGGACCAGCGCCTCAACCATCGTTCCGATAAAGGCTGAAAAACCGCTAAAGCCAATGACCCGCAAGGTTGCGATCTCTGCCGCCCGGCTCGAGACCGAGGCATACATGGTGTTTAGGGCGCCGGCGAGGGCGCCAATGGCCATGATGATACCCAAGGGCCAGCCGAAATATTTGATTATCAGACCCGACCGCTCTGCCTGATCGGCGAAATAGGTCTGCTCGCTCTGGGCCTTAAGCTGCAGCCGTTGTTCTTTTTTCACATAGGCGACAAAGGCCGGCATGGCCGCGGGACTGGTCAGGCCTATCCGCGCGGTCTGGAAGGTGCTGCCGCGCTTAAAGAGGCTCTGAATCACGGGGGCATCGGCCCAAAGCTCGGATTCAAAGACGGTGCCGGGAGCTTCGAAAACGCCGACCACTTTCCAAGTCTGGGCCCCGAAACGTAGGGTCTTGCCAAGCTCGAAGCCCGAAAATTCGCGCAGGAGACCCGCGCCGACGACGATCTCGTTAGAGCCCGGCGTGAACATCCGCCCTTGGGTTATCTTGGCTTGAGGCCGGACCAATAGGCCGTTGGGGCCGATACCGCGCAGGGGCATATTGGCCTTGGTATCAGTAGACTTCTTGATGCCGTCAACAATCAAAACCAGCTCCGCCGAAATCAGCGGGCGGCCATCTGGCCCCGCCCGAACGCCGGGACCTTGACCCAACAGATCGATCTGTTCACGGCTGACCACGCTGTTAAGTTCCGAAGCGGCACCATCGCGCAGGGCAATGGCCACGTCTGGCGCGCCAGAGCCCTTGAGCGTTTGGTTAAAACCGTTGGCCAAGGCCAAAAAGCCGAGCAGCACCGCCACCACAAGGGCGATCGAGCCCACCGTGGCCAAGGACATCCAAAGGCGCTGGGGGATGGACCGCACATTCATGGCGATCACAGAGCCGGTCTGATTGAGCAAACTCATGACTGGGGTCCTATCCGCGATTCAAGGCTTCAATGATGCTCATCCGCAAGGCCGACAGGGCCGGGACAGCACCGGTAACCAGACCCAAACTGACGGCAAGCGCCAATCCGGACAGGGCCACCACCGGCGACATGGACAGGTCGCCAAAACTGGATCCGACCGGCGATTTTGACAGGCCGGTCAGGATGAAGGCCGAGGTTCCTAGCCCAAGCACGGCACCGAGGCTGGACAAGAGCACCGCCTCGCCCAGCACCATGCGCAGGACGCGGGGGCTGGAAAAGCCGAGGGTCTTCATAACCCCGATCTCTTTGGTCCGCTCTCTCATGGCCGAGACCAAGGTCGTAGAGACAATCATCAGGATGGCCGCAAAGGCAGCGGAGACCACCATGGTGACGATGAAGTTCAAATCGCCCGCCTGTTTCAAGAAGGCGCGGCTGAAGGTCTTTTCATCAACGGTCGAGGTTTCCGCCGGAGAGTTGGCAAAGTTGGCGTCAATGGCTTTGGCCACCTGATCATTCTGGTCGGGCGAGGCCGTTACCACCGTGATGGTGCCCACCTGATCGCGGTTAAAGGTGATGGTCTCGTTCATATAGTCATAGTGAAAATAGATGGCCGTCGTGGGGTCGGTCGGCTTGGCACCGGTAAAAATACCGCTGATCTTCATGTCCCAACTGCGCCGACCATTGGCCTGACTATAGATGTTCGAGCTTATGGGAATGGTTTGGCCGACCTTCCAGCCGTAACGGTCGGCGAGGCTCTTACCGACAATGACCCCTGTGCGCTCAGACAAGAAGGCCTTGCGTTCCGCGTCAGTAAGGCGCGCCTCATCGCGAAAGATCGCCATATAGGTCTCAGGATCAACCGCAAAGCCGACGAAACGGCTAGCCCTTTGGTCCTGATAGTAGGCGCCGAACCAGTTTTGATAGGTGACGGCTGTTACGCCCGGTATGGCCGCGACGCGATTGATATAGGCATAGGGCATGGACTGGGTGAAGTTGATCTTGTTCGAGACCACCAAACGGTTGCTCGCCGAGCCGGACTCGGTTGCACGATCCAGCGCCACATTTAGGCTGGTTAAGATGCCGAAGATCAAAAAGGCCATAAAGATCGAAACCGTCAGCAGGATGGTCCGCAGCGGCTTTCGAAACAGGTTTTTCCAAACCAAATCCAGATCGGTCATTGGGTGACCTCAGCAAAGACGCCCTTATCCAGATGCAAGGTGCGCTTCGCAAAACGCGCGGCCTCGGGGTCGTGGGTGACCATGACAATGGTCTTGCCCATTTCCTGATTGAGCTGCTGCAGGGTGCCGAGAATATCGTTGGCCGTGTTGCGGTCCAGATCGCCGGTGGGCTCGTCGCAGAGCAGGAACTTGGGGTCAGACACAATGGCACGAGCAATGGCCACGCGCTGCTGCTGACCGCCGGACAGTTCCTTGGGCCTGTGCTTGGCGCGGTCCCAGAGGCCGACAATCTTGAGGGCCGTTTCGACATTGGCCCGGCGCTTGCCGGCCGATAGCTTGGTCAGCATCAGGGGCAGCTCAACATTTTGCGCGGCATTGAGCACCGGCATCAGATTGTAGAACTGGAAGATGAAGCCGACAGAGCGGGCGCGCCATCCGGCCAGTTGCCCCTCATTATAGCCATCGATGCGCTCACCATCGAAATTGATCTCGCCGCTGTCGCTGCGATCGGTGCCGCCGAGCAGGTTGAGCAAGGTGGTCTTGCCCGAGCCGGAAGGGCCCATAATGGCGACAAAATCACCCTGCTCGATGGTCAAGTTCAAGCCATCAAAGATGGTGATGCTTTCCTTGCCGCGCTTATAGGTCTTTTTGACATTCTTCAGCTGGATCAGGGCGCTCATGTCGGGGGGTCCTATCAGTCGATCTTAAGGTTTGGCGTCAAGAAAGGTGACCTTTACGGCCATCTCGGGAAGGATGCGGACGTCTTTACCGTCAAATCCGATACGGACTCGAACAGTGGCCTTGTCACGGCTGGCCGTGGGGATCTTAGCGATGACGTGGGCGGCCAGCACGGTGTCGGGATAGGCATCCATGACCGCCTCGACCTTTTGACCCTCTGTGACGCGGCCAATATAGGCCTCGTTCACATCCACCTCGATCTCGATACTGTCCATATCAACGATGGTGCAGATACCGGTACGGGTGAAGCCGCCGCCCGCCGACAGGGGCGAGATGATTTCGCCGGGCTGCGCGGCCTTATCGATGACAATGCCGGTAAAGGGCGCGCGAATCTCATATTTGCCAAGCTGGACCCGGCTGCGGTTGGCATCGGACTGGGCCGCGACCATCTGCGCCTGCGATAGGGCCGCTTGGGTTTGCGCCACCCGCGCCTTGAGCCGCGCGGCCTGGACATTGGCATCGCTGACATAGCCGGTTGAGGCCAAAGACTCATAACGGGCCAGATCGCGCTGGGCCTGAACATATTGCGCCTGAGCCGAATCTGCGGCGGCCTGAGCGGATAGGGCGCGGGCTTGGCTGGAGGCCGCATCGACCTTGGCTAAGGACCCATCGAGAATGGCCAAGACCTGACCGGCCTTGACCGACTGGCCCTCTTCGACACGAACCTCAACCACGCGGCCGGTCACTTCCGAGGCAATGGTGGCGCGGGTGCGGGCCACGACATAGCCAGAAGCGGTGAGCCCACCGGGGCGAACAACGCCCTTATTGGTGCCCATAGGCGCGGCTGCGACCACCACCGGCTTGACCTTCGGCGCTGGCTTAACCACCCAACCGAGGGTCCCGCCAATCACGAGGGCACCAGCAACGATCCCGGCAATGAGCAGCGGCGGCATCGAAGAGCCACCCTCAGTTTCCGCCCCTACCGAACGATCAATGCTCAAAGAACGAAGCAGTTCGGACCTATCCACGCACAATCCACCCTAACTAAAGCCATCGATTTGCCCGCACTATGACGGGATAATCGCGGCTGTTCCAATGACAAATTAGCCAGACTGTGCCTTGCGACAAGGTCCAGGCCCTCAGATACCTAGAGCCCTAACGAGATTTGTTAGCCGCCGCCGTTTGGCTTGGAACGTTGAACCGCGCGGAATGGATTTTACGCAGCAAGGCCATCTTGTCGGCCAAGACGTCATCCCTGACCGCGACCGTCTCGCCAAACACCATCCAGTGCGGCTGATCGGGGGTCGATTTGGGCCATAGAGGCTCGGTCCCCCCATTGGGATCGCCCGTCTTGATGAAGTTTAGCCAATAGCCCCTCATCGTCTTGCCGGGATTGCCCGCCGCCAAACTGGCAGGGGTGCGGCCGCCCCATTGGAGGAGGAAGGTCTCACCCCCATGATAGGTGCCCGGCTGGGTCGCGCGGCGGTCGGGATCGACATAGGTGACATAGTAAAGATAGGACGGTTGACGGCGCGACACGGAGGAGACCATGGCGGCGCTGGAAAAGACATAGCGCATGTCGCCAAACATTCGGCTGATGCCGCGGGCCTCACTGACCGCAAAATCATCGGCATAGAGCGCCTTCATAGCGGGGGCTTGATCGCCGACCAGGCTAACCACCGCCTCTGGGGTCACACCAGAACTGGGAAACACGCTGCCCTCATAGCTGTTGCCGCCGGTCATTACCGGAACGGGATGGTCCGCGCCCTTGGCGAACAGCGTCACAGGATCGTCGAGGAGGGTCACCCCGTCGATCACCGGCAACTGGAACCCCTTGATCGACGATAGGATCGCCTTGACCTCAATGGCCCTCATCTGGTCCAGGCTCGTGGGTTCTTTGCCACTATTGGCCCGCACGATGGTTTCATCTCCGAGCCGGACAGCCTCCGCAAGCGTGCCGTCGGCAGTCGCCGTGGAGCGCGGCAAGGGCCAGGCCGTATAGCCGCTGGAGGAAATGGCCCGCGCAAACAGGCCCTCGGTGCCCGGCATGAGTTGAAGGAGTTGAACCCCCTCACCGCCCGCTGACACGCCGGTCAAGGTCAGGTTAGCGGGATCACCGCCAAAGGCAGCAATATTACGGTGCGTCCATTCAAGCGCCGCCTTCATATCCAGCAGCGCGAAATTGACGGGCTGAGGCTTACCCGCTGCCTCAGCCATCAACAGGGGGTGAGCCAAAAACCCAAGGGGGCCAAGCCGGTAGTTAAAGGTGACCAGGATCACCCCCTCAGGGTTCCAGACCTCTGCAGAATGTTCCGACGGGCCGGAGCCGGCGATATAGCCGCCGCCATGAATCCGAAACAGGACTGGCAACTTGGCGTCCGGTGTCGTGCCGGTGGGGACGGAAATATTGAGGGTCAGGCAATCTTCAGACTGGGGCGTTGAGGGAGCGCCGCCTGCCTGAGGGCATACCGGACCGAAGGCCTCGGCCAATCGCTCTGTCGTCCAGACGCTCGCCGGTTGCGGCGGCTTCCACCGCAAAGGCCCGACCGGTGGGGCGGCATAGGGGATGGCCAGAAAGTTGACCGATGGGCCCTTAACCACACCCCGGACCGGTCCCAACTCGGTACTGCGCACGACCGTCACCGGTGCCGGAGGGGCAGCGGGGACCGGCTGAGCGGCGACCTGCGCGGCCACAGGACCCGAAAATCCGACAAACCCCGCCATGAGGGCGATGGCTCCAACGGAACCCATGCGGTTTAGACGGCGAAAGCTCAGCATTGACTTAACCCACAAAGACCCATTCAGAACCGCAACGGTTTCATCTTTTGCCCCAAACGCCAAGGCACACCGGGCCTGCGAACATGATAAATCGAGCCCTTGCGCGGCGGCGGGCGTGAACCAACGATTTTTTCGGCGGCGGGAGATGCAAAATTGGGGCATATATCCCATCTGCAGAGCTCAAACCCGTCTGACCGATCGCCCTAGGAAACATCATGCCTCCCTATCGTTCACGCACCACGACCCACGGCCGCAACATGGCAGGCGCGCGCGGCCTCTGGCGCGCCACCGGCATGAAGGATAGCGATTTTGGCAAACCGATCATCGCGGTGGTCAATTCCTTCACCCAGTTCGTGCCCGGTCACGTGCACCTGAAAGATCTCGGCCAACTGGTCGCGCGGGAAATCGAGAAGGCGGGCGGCGTTGCCAAAGAGTTCAACACCATCGCCGTCGATGACGGGATCGCCATGGGTCACGACGGCATGCTCTACAGCCTGCCCTCGCGCGAACTGATCGCCGACAGCGTCGAATATATGGTCAATGCCCACTGCGCTGACGCCATGGTCTGTATCTCCAATTGCGACAAGATCACGCCCGGCATGTTGATGGCCTCGATGAGGATCAATATTCCCTCGGTCTTCGTCTCAGGTGGGCCGATGGAGGCCGGGAAGGTCATCCTTAAGGGTAAGGAAGTGGCGCTCGATCTGGTCGATGCCATGGTCGCGGCGGCAGACGATTCCTACAGCGACGAAGAGGTCGCGACCATCGAGCGCTCGGCCTGCCCGACCTGCGGCTCCTGCTCAGGCATGTTCACCGCCAATTCCATGAACTGTCTGACCGAGGCCTTGGGCCTATCCTTGCCCGGCAATGGCTCTGTGCTGGCTACCCACTCTGACCGCGAGCAACTGTTCCTTCGGGCTGGTCGCACGGTCGTGGATCTGGCTAAGCGCTATTATGAAGGCGATGATGACCGGGTCCTGCCGCGCTCTATCGCCACTTTCGAGGCCTTTGAAAATGCTATGAGCCTCGACATTGCCATGGGCGGGTCGACCAATACGGTGCTGCACCTGCTGGCCGCCGCGTCAGAGGGCGGGGTGCCCTTTACGATGTATGATATTGACCGTCTGTCGCGCAAGGTGCCCTGCCTTTGCAAGGTCGCCCCTGCAAAAAGCGATGTGCATATGGAAGATGTCCACCGCGCGGGCGGCATCATGTCGATCTTGGGCGAGCTTGATCGCGGCGGGCTCCTGCACACCCATCTGCCGACTGTGCACGCCCCAACCCTTGGCGACGCCATCAAGCGTTGGGACATTGTTCAAAGCCAAGACGAGGATGTGCATCACTTCTTCCGCGCAGCCCCCGGCGGCGTGCCCACCCAAACCGCCTTTAGCCAGTCGCGCCGCTGGGAGGCGGTGGACACAGACCGCGCCGAGGGCGTGATCCGCGATGTTGAGCATGCCTTCTCTAAAGATGGCGGCCTGGCCGTGCTGAGCGGCAATCTGGCGCTTGATGGCTGTATCGTCAAAACGGCGGGCGTGGATGAGAGCATCCTGACCTTTGCCGGTCCGGCCCGCGTGTTCGAGAGCCAAGACGATGCGGTCAGCGCGATCTTGACCGGAAAGATCGTGGCGGGGGACGTTTTGGTGATCCGCTACGAGGGTCCACGCGGCGGACCGGGCATGCAGGAGATGCTCTATCCGACCAGCTATCTGAAATCCAAAGGGCTGGGCAAGGTCTGCGCCCTGATCACGGATGGACGTTTCTCGGGCGGCACCTCGGGCCTGTCCATCGGCCATGTGTCACCAGAAGCGGCAGAGGGCGGCCTGATCGCTCTGGTTCACGAGGGCGACCGGGTCGAGATCGACATCCCCAACCGCTCGATTGTTCTGGCCGTTTCCGAGGCCATTTTGGAAGAGCGCCGCACGGAGATGAACGCGCGCGGCGGCGATGGCTGGATGGCCCATGGTCGCAAAAGAAAGGTCACGGATGCCCTGCGGGCCTATGCCGCCTTCACCACCAGTGCCGCGCGAGGCGCCGTCCGAGATGTGGATCAGATCCGAACCGCTCCAAATGGGGCCTTACCGTCAAAAAAGTGAAACCTTTTGGCCTTAAGGGGTGTTCGGTCTCGTTGCGGTCTTGGTCACATCTCATTAGGGTGGCCCGGCTATAAGATCGGTTTCCGATCGAGGATGTTTTCTGATATCGGATAGATATCGGTTTCTAATCGGCGCCATGGGTGCAAGCCCTACGCTCAGTTCAGTTTCGTGGAGAGGGTCCCATGTTCGTTTCAAAGTCCGCCAGCATCGCCGTTGGCGCAATGGCCATCGCGCTCGGCCTGAGCGGTTGCGCCACTCAGAAATATGTCGATCAGCAGGTTGCTGGTCTTGAGTCCCGTCAAGGCACGGCTCTGAACGAGCAGGGCACCAAGATCGGTGGCCGCATTGATGGTCTCGAGACCCGCCTGAACCAGGTTGATCAAACGGCTCGCGACGCTCTGGCCCGCGCCATCGCCGCCGGCAAATTGGCCGAAGGCAAGTTCCTCTATTCGGTGGTCATGACCACCGATGGCTCGATGACCTTTGCCAGCGGCAAGGCCATCCTTTCAGATGACAGCCAAGCCAAGCTTTCGGCACTCGCCACCCAGCTGAAGTCCGACAATCAAAACGTCTATCTCGAAATTCAAGGCCACACGGACTCCAAGGGTTCGACCAAGGCCAACGAGCAGGTCGGCATGAACCGCGCCAATGCGGTTCGCACCTATCTGGCCAAGCAGGGCGTGCCCCTGTCGCGCATGTCTAGCGCTTCCTATGGCGAAGAGGCCCCCGTGGCTGACAATGCCACGCGCGCTGGTCGTTCGGCCAACCGCCGCGTCGTCATCGTCGTTCTGAAATAAAATGACCTGAGGATCACGCTGGCCATTCGGTCCGGCGTGATCCGTCAGTATCCTTATGGCCTTAGCGCCAAAGGCTCCATCTGGGGTGCCAAGCCTTAACGCGCGCCCTGGCCTCAGCAAGTTGGTCGGGCGTCAGCTCCAGACCCACCATGTCCCTCATACGCTCGGCCTTCTTCTTTTCCCTCGGGTCGTCTGCGCGGGATGCCGAAATCTCGAACCATTTATAGGCCTCAACATAGTCATCTTTGGGGATGCCTAGGCCGTTGGCATACATCAGCCCGACATTATAGAGGACGCGAGGGTTTGCCTCTTTCGTCAGAGGCAGCCAGATCGACAGGGCTTCTTGAAAGTTCTTTTGGTCATAGGCCTTGGCGCCGCGCGCAAACTCAGCCTCGAGCTTCTTTGAAATCTTCGGTGGGCGCTTAACCGGTGCTACTGGAGCTGGTGCCGCCGGGGCAAGGGACGCTGCAGGAACCGCGACCTCGGCAGGCTTTTCCTGCGGCGCGGCGGGGGCCTGGTCTTGCGCCCTTGCTGATCCAAGACAGGCCATGGTCAGCGCTGCAGCAAGGGTCCCAGGAATAACAAACGCTCTCATCGCTAAACTCTGTCTCCATAGGCTGTTATCATCAGCCCGATCTCTTGCCGAAATTTTGAGGCAATTTTCGGGCGATTTGGGCCGGACCAAGCGCCCCCACCCTCGGAGGGCGGGGGCTAAGCCGAGGCTAGACGTAACCGATGGCGGTCTTTTGATCCTCAACAATGGTGCGGGCTGCCATCCAATAGTGCCAGGTCGCCCAAAAGCCCGTTGGGGCCAAGACCAGCAGGGCGAACCGAAGCGACGAGGCCTCATCGACCCCGACAAATCCAGCCAGATGCGCGCCAAGCCAGCTCACACCCGGAATGAAGGAGGCGAAGTCTGGGTTTTTCTGGAGCGCGGCAATGAAGTCGCTGAGCCAGCCTACGCCCTGTGGCGCGACGATCAGGTTGAACACATTGGCAATCAGCAGGGCGATGGCCGTGAACATGGCGCGCATCTTGGGCGGTGCGAGGTTCTGCCCCAGGGCAAAGGCTGGGCCGATGTAGAAATAGATCGCTGGGATGAAGATCCACAACATGGCCGTGGCCATGGATAGAGAGTGGGTCCAATAGGCGATGAATGATGGAATGGTCGCCAAACCGGTCACAATGGCGAGCAGTTTCACAATACGCCTCGGGTCTACAAAAGACGGCCGTGACAGGAGCCAAGCGGTGAGCAGAGACGCCAAAATACCCATGACCAGATGGATGGGTCCCACCACGGCGCCAGCTTCGCCGACATTCAAATGATAGGCGCGCTGAAGGAAGGTCGGTGTGAACCACATCAGGCCCCAGCCCCACAGGGCCGAGACGCCACTGCCCATGATCACATGGAAGGCAGCCTTCTGTTTAAAGAAGAAGGCCACCGTCTTTGCCAGACTTGGCGCATCTTCCGTCGAGACGGCGTCGAGGCGGCCACGAACCGGCTCCTTGACCGTCAGCATGATCAGGGCGGCCAACAGGATGCCCGGCACGCCCAAGACCAAGAAGGCTGCATGCCAACCGTATTTGTTGGCGACAAAGCCGGCCATATCCGCGCCGACCCAAGCGCCAATCGGCGCACCCAGAGCAAAGATGGTCATGGCCATAGGGCGACGATCGGCCGGGAAATAGTCACCGACAATGGCGTTGCAGGAGGGGGTGCCGCCCGCCTCGCCAATACCGACTCCAACGCGGGCCAATAGAAGTTGAAGATAGTTGGTCGAAAGGCCACAGAGGGTGGTCATTGCGGACCAGACGGTGATCGAAACGGCCAAGAGATTGCGACGATTATAGCGGTCAGCAATCCAGGACAGGGGAATGCCCATGGTCACATAAAAAAGAGCCAGCGAAACGCCGGTCAGGAAGGCGACGCCGCCATCGGTGAGCTTGAGCTCCAACCGGATCGGCTCCAGCACGGTCGACATGACATAGCGGTCGGCAATGTTGATCGTATAGGCCAACATCATGATGAACAGGACGTACCAACGCGCCCCTAAGGAATAGGTCTGGCCTTCTTCGGCGGGTGTTGCGGTGGTCATCTTGTCTTCCTCAACCTTGTGCCAGTTCCGGACCCAGAACCTGTCTTAGCGGGTCCAGATAGGGGGAGAAGTTTTCCCACTGATCTAGGCCACTGGTGAAAATCGGCTGCCTGACCTGCTCTGAGCTGGCGGTCCTAACGGCGCGATCATTCTTATGGAAATTGATACAGCCCTCTTCGAACGGAAGGCCACAGAAATCGAGCAGGCGGCGCACTTGAGGTTCAAGATCGGCGACGACATCTTCGTAGTTTACCCGCAGAACCTTGCCCGGCAAGACCCGGTCCCAATGATCCATCAGGGCAACATAGTCCTTGTAGTAGTGACCAATCTCTTCGAGGCCGTAGGTAAATTCTTGGCCCTCAGCGAACAGTTGCTTAAAGCCGCTGAAACAGCAGCCCATAGCCCCGCGCCGCGCATCAACGATCTTGGCATTGGGCAAGATCATGTGGATCAGGCCGATATGCCGGAAATTGTTCGGCATCTTGTCGATAAAGAACGGAACGCCCGTCTTGCGGTGGATGCGGGTGTCACGCAAAAAGGCCTCGCCAAAGGCGGTTAGATCTTGCGCAGGCAGGGCGTTGAGATTGCCCGGGTAGGCTGGTTCTTCATCGACGCGGCGACGGCCATTGATCCGGTGCGCGAGGGCCAAGATATTAGGCAGCTCCATCGTGCCTTCAACCTGACTGTGCGAGGCAAGGATCTGTTCGAGCAGCG
>Ga0214919_10002468_pt1 | contig 29105 bp, 20 predicted proteins | sample LL1503_MetaG_FD_177994 | JGI IMG/M metagenome (GOLD analysis project Ga0214919, IMG submission 177994) | Freshwater microbial communities from Lake Lanier, Atlanta, Georgia, United States - LL-1503 | ecosystem: Environmental > Aquatic > Freshwater > Lake | place: USA: Georgia | collected... | reverse complement strand
TGTGCATTCCAAGCATAACGACTCCATTGTTTGTACCAAAGCCAATCGCGTTCAATTTGCAATAACCTAGGGCTTGTTTTGTCTGCGCTATAAGGCCAATCCCAATAAGACGCTTGGGGATATAAATGCAATCCATTTGATTCATAAATATTGTGCATAGACAGCACAGATTTTTGAATAAAATCTGCTGCAGCATACCTAAATGGCTCGAGGTTTGCCATGATATGTACATTCTCAATTTGAACCGATCCTAACCTACTTAAAGTTCTATGTAAATCTGCCCAAGCACCTCTTGGCTCGTAAGTAGTTAATGCTTCGCCATTAAATTTTGCTTCGGTATATAAATTACTATACAAAGATTTAGCCGCTTTTATAACAGCAGGTGCATCAGTATCATGTGCTCGCAAAACAATGGGTGGTTCTGTTGTTTTCCCTAGTGCTTTTAATCCATCTTTCACACCAGGGATTATCGTTTTGGTAAACCATTCAATATCATCATTACCTATCCCTTCCATAGCTTCGCCAAGTGCTACCATCAATCCTACATTGGGATATTTTTCTACAAAAGCGGCAATGGATTTTCTAGTATAATCTGCAATGAGCGGAATGATTGGTCGATTTCTATCTTGCGTTTTAATATGGTGATAATCTGCAAAAGGAGCGGATACCAAAATATTATAAAACATTTGAATCACCCAAATACCGCGCTTATCGGCCTCTTCTGTTATAAATCGATAAATGTTTTCATTCTTTTTAAAAGTGGCGCTATCTACTTCAACTGCATAAGGATATTCTTTCAATCGAACTAATGAAGCAAAAGGATGGCCATTCCATAAGTACAATGAATTGAAACGATTTTCTACCATCGAATCAAGCACTTTAATCCATAATTGCTTATTGTAAAACCAAGGAAAAGTTGCTGGCGTTAATGGATACTCATACACATCACGACCTGGTAAGTAGGTTGATTTTTGCAAACCAATACAAGTGCCGCGCAATACCATTTCGGGCGCATCAGTTATAGCAATATTTAAGGGGATTTTTTTTTGTTGTTGAATACGATCTGCTAATTCCATACAACCATATAAAACACCCGAAGCATCTGATCCTGCTATTACCAAACTAAGTTCATTGGAAACAATAATAAAGCCTTCTTTTTTTTGATTGATGGAAATTGTTGATTGTTTCTTTAACTGAGTAGTAATAAATGCATCAGCATTTTCTCCAATAAAACATTCCAAAAAAATATTACTTGTTGGTGCTGATGGATTTAAAACAACCTTATACCCATTAGCCAATAAAGTTTTTGATAATTTTTCAACTCCAAACAACACCCTAGCATTTGCAGTAGTACTTGTATGTAGCAACACCATTTTACGGGGGATGGGACTACCAAAAGCAGCAATACCCAACATCAATAGCAATGCTGTACAAAAAAATAGGTTATACGTATTTGTTTTCATTAAATGACAGCAACATGTTTATACAATCTATTAAAACTTGAAGTTTTTTAAAACAACAAGATCGCCTAACAAGTTAGTGCAATTATTAGTCGATTGTATCCTGTCCCATCCTGAAAACAAAAAACCGGCAGCCAAAGATTGACTGCCGGTTTGTAAACACTAACTAAAAACTACCCTTTTCTAACCAATTCTATTACATTACCACGAATATCAATCTGTAAAAACACTTTCTCTTTGCCTTTATTGAATGACACAAAATAATCAGTGTCGTTTTGCGTGTAGTTAACTACCATACAATCTTCTAAACTATAATTAGGATAAGCGTAATTGTTTGCCAAATAAGTTAATGCTGCTTTCGGTAATTTATCGTAAGCTAAGGCCTTACTTGTAGCAATCAACTCGCCACCACTAGTGTAAAAGAATTGTGTTTTTTGACCGTCAATTAGTTGACTGATTTTTTGAAAATCACTAAGGTCTTGTGAATCGTTATTAATTGTTGCGTTTGCTGCAAATGAAGCACCAGTAATAAAAATGGTTACTAAAGCGGCGATGATGAAGTTTTTCATGTTGTTTAATTTAAGTATGATCAATCTTGTTTGTTTCGATTTGATATACCAAAATTACTTCAGCCAACTGGCTAGCATTTTCAATTGTGACTGGTAACAGCTATTGCCAAGATTCTAGGATGAGCGGAAAACAGCCACTACTTTAATTAAGTGCAAGCACCCTTCAAACCCAATGCTAGTATAGAAAGGAACTTATTTCACAATAAAATCACAAATAGCGTAAAGAAAGTACGAAATTATGGAAGTGGCAGCCCTACTGGGGTAAATGGCCAAATTTTCGGCCGAATGGTAGCAAAAAAAATCGTCCTTTCTTGGATAAGAAAGGACGATTGTATCATTACAGTATCATTTATAAGAATTTCAAAACGGCTTCACCCATGGCAGCCGTACCCAAAATATTTTCTAGGGCTGTATTGGCATCAGCAATATCAATAGTCCTAAACCCTTGTTTTAATACTTGATCAACAGCGTTTATTACCAATGCCGATTCTTCTTTCATTCCAAAAGAGATCTCTAATAATAATGCAGCCGATAAAATAGAGGCTAATGGATTGGCAATGCCTTTTCCTGTAATATCATGCGCAGAACCATGAATTGGTTCATAAACCCCTGTTCCATCTCCAATGGAAGCAGATGCCAACATACCCATAGAACCTGCAATTTGAGAGGCTTCATCGGTTAATATATCTCCAAACAAATTGGCAGTAACAACCACATCGAATCTACATGGATCTTTAATAAGCATCATGGCAGTTGAATCCACAAATTGGTGTTCTACTGTAACATCTGGATATTCCAATGCTAATTTTTGAATAACTTCTCTCCACAAACGACTTGTTTCCAAAACATTTGCCTTGTCTACAGAGCATAATTTTTTCTTACGCGTTCTAGCTGCTTCAAATGCTTTTCGACCAATACGTTCAACTTCGTAACGACTATATTCTGCAACATCGAATGCAGTATCGCCATCATTTTTACGACCTTTTTCGCCAAAATAAATATCGCCTGTTAATTCTCTGAAAAATAAAATATCGGCACCTTTTAATATTTCTGGTTTAATGCTTGATGCGCTTAATAATTCATCAAATAATTTTATTGGACGAAGGTTGGCATACAAACCCAATTCTTTGCGCATTTTTAATAAGCCTTGCTCTGGACGCACTTTAGCAGAAGGATCGTTATCGTATTTTGGATGACCCACTGCACCAAATAAAACCGCATCTGAATGACGCATTTTTTCTAGAGACTCGTCTGGCAAAGGATTTCCAGTTGCTTCAATAGCTATATGACCAATTAAAGCTTCGTCGTAAGTAAATGTATGGCCAAACTTTAGTGCAATACTATCTAATACTTTTTTACCTACTGCGGTTACCTCTTGTCCGATTCCGTCGCCGGGTACAATTAAAATGTGTTTTGTGGCCATTGTAAGAATAAATTGAAATAAAAAATATTAGTTAATTGCTAACCAATTTGGTTGAGCATTTTTTGAGTGGCTTTAATAGCAGATACTGTTTGGTCGCTATCTAATCCGCGTGTTTTAAATTCTTTGGCATTTTGCATCCAGGTAATAATGGTTTCGCACAATGCATCTGATTTTCCTCCAGGAGGTATATGCACTGTATAATCTGTTAACATGGGTAATGCTATTCCTTTAATGCTATAGACTTTTTTCAAAGCGTTCATGAATGCATCGTATTGACCATCGCCTTGTGCATTTTCTTCAAACACTTCACCGTCAATAATTATTTTTAAAGTAACTGATGGGCGTAAATTTTTTGAATGTGTTAGCACATAATTTTCTACAATAACTTTTTCTTCAATTGAATTGCTATCTAACACATCCGAAATAATATAAGGCAAATCAGCCTGGGTAACCATTTCTTTTAGGTCGCCCAATTCAATAATTCTTTGGGTAACTTTTTTTAAATCTTCGTCTGATAATTGTATGCCTAGTTCTTGTAAGTTATTTTCAATATTGGCTTTGCCACTGGTTTTGCCTAAGGCATATTTTCTTTGACGACCAAAACGCTCGGGCATTAAATCATTAAAATACAAATTGTTTTTTTTGTCGCCATCTGCATGAATACCTGCAGTTTGGGTAAACACATTTTCACCTACCACAGGTTTATTGGCTGGTATTCGAAATCCAGAAAATGTTTCTACTAGTTTACTTACCGTGTATAAAGACTTTTCGTTTACTGAAGTTTTTACCGATTTTAAATTATCATTTAAAACAGCCACAACACTTGCCAATGAAGCGTTTCCAGCTCGCTCACCCATTCCATTAATGGTTAGATGAATTCCTTTTGCACCAGCTTTAACTGCTTCTAAAACATTGGCAGTTCCTAAATCATAATCGTTATGTGCATGAAAATCAAAATGTAGTGAAGGATATTTTGCTACTAATTCGCTGATGTAATCAAAAGTTTCTGAAGGAGTTAAAACCCCTAGTGTATCTGGCAATAAAACCCTTTCAATTGGTTGGTGTTGAATAAAATTTAAATAACTAATTACATAGTCTTTAGAATTGCGCATACCATTACTCCAGTCTTCGAGATATACATTGCTTTTTAATCCTTTCTCTTTGGCAAGTGCTAATACTGTTGCTATTTCTGCAAAATGTTGTTCGGCAGTTTTTTTAATTTGATGGGTTAAATGGTTTAAAGAACCTTTGGTTAATAAGTTCATCACTTTTGCGCCGGCATCTAACATCCAGTTTACAGAAATATCTCCGTCTACAAAAGTTAATACTTCTACCCTGTCAATACAGCCGTGCTCATTTGCCCAGTCTGTAATTTTTTTTACTGCCTGAAACTCGCCTGCAGAAACCCTTGCAGAAGCAATTTCAATTCGGTCTACATTCAAATCTGTCAATAGCAATTTTGCGATTGTGAGTTTTTCCGAAGCCGAAAAAGATACGCCACTCGTCTGCTCGCCATCGCGCAGAGTGGTATCCATTATTTCTATATGCTGTTGCGATTGTTTCAAATCAAAAATTTAATCAGGGCAGTTATTTAATAGGTTTTGATGCAGCAAAAGATTGGATATTTTCTTTCATTGCTTGTAAATAATCGATATCATCAAAACCATTTATTAGGTTATTTTTTTTATACCCATTAATATCAAAAGATTCTTGACTGCCATTTGCATTTAAAGTAATGGTTTGTGCAGCTAAGTCAATGGTTAATTCAGTAGCAGGATCTGCTTCAATGGCCCTGAATATTTCTTCTAAAAAAGCCTCAGAAACTTGTACTGGAAGAATCCCAATATTAATAGAGTTTCCTTTAAAAATATCTGCAAAAAAACTAGATACTACACAACGGAATCCATAATCGTAAATAGCCCAAGCAGCATGCTCACGGCTACTTCCGCTTCCAAAATTTCTTCCGCCCACCAAAATCTTTCCGGTATAGATAGCATTATTTAAAACAAAATCTTGCTTGGGTGAATCGTCGTTATTGTAACGCCAATCTCTAAATAAATTATCGCCAAAATTCTTTCTTTCAGTTGCTTTTAAAAAGCGCGCTGGTATAATTTGATCGGTGTCAACATTTTCAATTGGCAAAGGAACTGCCGTACTGGTTAACACTGTAAATTTATCGTAAGCCATGATTGTTAAGTTGTAAAGTTCTTGAATGCTTGATTTAAAAAACGGTTATAACAAATCTCTTGGATCGGTTACAACACCCGTAACAGCTGCAGCTGCGGCCATTAAAGGACTAGCGAGTAAGGTTCTACTTCCAGGACCTTGACGGCCTTCGAAATTTCTATTACTGGTACTCACTGCGTATTTACCCGCAGGAATTTTGTCGTCGTTCATTGCTAAACAAGCCGAACATCCAGGTTGACGCAATTGAAAACCCGCTGCTGTTAAAATATCAAAAATGCCTTCTTCTTTAATTTGTGCTTCTACAATATGTGATCCCGGAACAATCCAAGCAGTAACATGGTCGGCTTTTTTGCGTCCTTTTACAATGGATGCAAATGCCCTAAAATCTTCAATACGACCATTGGTACAACTACCAATAAATACATAGTCAACTTTCTTTCCTATCATTGGTTCGTCTTCTTCGAATCCCATGTATTTCAATGATTTTTCGTAGGTACTTACACCACCAGCTAATTCAGCTGCTTTAGGAATTAAATGAGAAATGCCCATGCCCATTCCAGGGTTAGTTCCATAAGTAATCATTGGTTCTATATCGGCTGCATTAAAATTGTATTCTTTATCAAAACTAGCGGTAGCATCGGTTTTCAAGGTTTTCCAATAAGCCAACGCGGTATCCCAGTCTGCTCCTTTAGGTGCTTTTTCACGTCCTTTGATATAATTAAAAGTCGTTTCATCTGGCGCAATCATTCCTCCGCGCGCACCCATTTCAATACTCATATTACAAACGGTCATCCGTCCTTCCATACTCATATTTTCAAAAACATCTCCAGCATATTCTACAAAATAGCCAGTTGCACCAGCGGTAGTTAATTGTGCAATAATATATAAGGTAACATCTTTAGGAGTTACTGCTTTACCCAACACACCATTTACATTGATGCGCATTTTTTTAGGTTTCGGCTGCATAATACACTGCGACGATAAAACCATTTCAACTTCTGAAGTACCTATACCAAATGCAATCGCTCCAAAAGCACCATGTGTTGACGTATGAGAATCGCCACAAACAATGGTCATACCTGGTTGCGTAATGCCATTTTCTGGTCCTACAACGTGTACAATACCATTTTTAGGATTTCCCAAACCCCAGTGCGAAATACCATATTTAGCAGAATTTTGCTCTAAAGCCAACAACTGATTAGCCGATAAAGGGTCTGCTACAGGAAGGTGCTGGTTAATAGTTGGCGTATTATGATCGGCAGTTGCAAACGTATCTTCTGGAAACATTACACCAATACCTCTAGCTTGTAAACCTAAAAAAGCCACTGGACTTGTTACTTCATGAATAAAATGGCGATCAATAAAAAAAACATCTGGGCCATCTTCAATTTGTCGAACCACGTGTGCATCCCACACTTTGTCGAAAAGGGTACTTGCTGTATTGCTCATTATTCAATGAATTGGTTAGTTTTCTATTTAACTTTTAAAATAAACCGCAAATTTCTTCAAAAAGCTAGTAAAAAAGCCTTTTTCATTGTTGTTTATTTAAAGATTATAGAAAACATTTGAAATAATTATAATCTGGAGCTGCAATTTAGTTAATATTCTTTGCTAATAGACACCCAAATAGGCTTATACAACAAACATTATGCTGATTATTGCAATTATTGCTAGATTTTTTCATAAAAAACCCACGCTTAGAAATGAAGAGTGGTGCTATTAATTAAGCCAAATACCCCTTTAAATTGGAACATTGCCTATTTTAATAAGTATCATGTAGCGTAATTCTATACTACTAGTTATACTATCAGATTAAAGCCGTTTTTGAAAGTTGCAATATCTGAATTAGTTTTTCAAGTAATTTGAATCCCAAATAGGTTATCGTTTTGCAACTGTATAACTGCTCAATCATATTCAATACCTTTATATCCAATTCTTCATTAGAATTGCACCTGTTATTTCAATTGTATGGACCTTAAAAAGCTTTTACACAACATACTGTCTCCAGAAAAAGTAAAAACCAGCCTAACTGATAGATATAGTTATGCTAGTGATGCCAGTTTTTATTATTTAATTCCACAAGCAGTTGTTCAGCCTGCCAACTTAAATGATGTAAAAGCATTATTTGCATTGTCTGAACAAACAAAAACCCCCTTGGTATTTAGAACTGCTGGCACAAGTTTATCAGGTCAATCTATTACTGATGGCATTCTTGTAGACTTAAGTAGGTATTGGCAAAATGCAACAGTCATTGAAGAAGGAAATGCGGTGATTGTGCAACCAGGAATTATTGGCGCGCAAGTAAACCAATTGTTAAAAAAATATGGCCGGAAAATAGGACCCGATCCTGCATCCATTAATGCAGCAATGATGGGTGGTATTTTATCGAATAATTCTAGTGGCATGTGTTGTGGTGTGGTACAAAATGCCTATCACACTTTACGTTCGATGGCTTTTATGTTGCCCGATGGAACTTATTTTAATTCTGCCATACTTACCGATTACAATAAATTTGAAATTGAACAACCTACACTTTTTTTACAAATTCAATCTTTACAAAAACGTTTAATTACCAATACAGAATTGGTTACTAAAATTCGAAAAAAATATACTTTAAAAAATACGGTTGGCTATAGTTTAAATGCTTTTTTAGACTACCAACATCCATTAGATGTATTGGTTCGATTATTAATTGGCGCCGAAGGCACATTGGCATTTATTGCAGAAGCAATACTTGAAACCCTTCCTGATCCTGCATTTAAAGCCACTGCCCTATTTTATTTTGAAAATCCTTTAGCTGCATGCAATGCCATTGTTGGTTTAAAAGAATCTGGTGCAGCTGCTTTAGAATTTATGGATAGAGCAGCACTCAAATCTATAGAACACCAACCTTATGCCCCAAGTGTTATAAAAGATTTATCAAATAATGTAACGGCTATTTTGTGTGAATACCAAGCCACTACTGCTAATGGTTTAAATGCATTGTTAGAAAATGCATCCGCAGTTTTAGCGTCACTTCCAACGATATTACCATTTACATTTACTACTGATGCTGAATTGCAAGCCAAGTATTGGAAGCTCAGGAAAGGGATGTATCCTTCGGTAGCTGCAGCAAGAGCAAAAGGATCTACGGTTGTTTTAGAAGATATTGCATTTCCAGTAGAAGTATTGGGGGCAGCTGTTTTAGACGTGCAACAACTCATGTTGAAATATGGTTTTGATAATGGTATTATTTTTGGACATGCAAAAGAAGGGAACTTACATTTTGTAGTTTCTCAAGCTTTTAACCAGCCAAATGAAATTGCTAGTTATGAAAATTTTTCAAAGGAACTAGCAGATTTAGTCTTGCATAAATACAATGGATCTCTTAAAGGAGAACACGGAACTGGCAGGCAGATTGCACCCTTTGTTGCAGACGAATGGGGCGAAGAAGCGTATTCAATTATGAAGGATTTAAAATCATTTGTAGATCCAAACAACTTATTAAATCCTGGCGTAATTATTAATGCAGACAAAGACTGCCATATTAAAAATTTAAAATCCTTGCCAGTTGTTGAAACAGAAGTAGACAAATGTATTGAATGCGGCTACTGTGAACACCGTTGCCCAAGTAGAGAATTTACACTTACTCCAAGGCGTAGAATTGTTGTGCGACGTGCATTACAGCGTTTGTTAAAAGAAAATGACACCCATACATATGAGGCTTTGTTAAAAGAATACCAATTTGAAGGATTGGATACTTGTGCAGTGGATGGCTTGTGTGCACTTGAATGCCCTGTTGATATCAATACCGGCGACTTAGTAAAAAGATTAAGAAAAGAAAGCCATTCTGTAAACGCAAATAATATGGCGGTGTTGGTTGCAAAACATTTTAATACAATTGAATCACTTGTAAAATTTGCGCTAATTACAGGAGGTTTTGCGAATAAAGTTTTAGGCAAAAATGCTATGTATTCGCTGACAGTTGGTATCAGAAAAATAGTGCCGAGTTTTCCGCTTTGGACAAAAGAATTAACAGGCCCAATTAAACTTAGTAAAAATCAACCAGCCATAGCGAGTGCTGTGTTTTTCAACTCCTGCATTAGTAGAATGATGGGGGCAGATAAACTAAATAGTGAATCTACTATTGACATTGCTGTAAGAGTAAGCAAAAGAGCTGGGATTGAATTAATGGTTCCCAACGATTTAGCTGGAACCTGTTGTGGTCAAGCATTTTCATCGAAAGGATTTACGAGTGCTTATGAAATTTCTGTGAATCAAACCATTGAAAAATTATGGAAGTGGACCAATCAAGCAAGCATTCCTGTTGTAATGGATACTAGTTCTTGTACCCATTCATTACATAGTAGCAGACCTTACTTGACAAAAGAAAATCAAGCCAGGTTCGATCAATTACAAATTTTAGATATTATAGATTATTTAGCGGATACTGTTATTCCAACACTACCTATTACAAAACCTAAAAATAAAATTGTATTCCATCCTGTTTGCAGCACTTACAAAATGAACTTATTAGGCAAACTAAAAACAATTGGTAATGCTTGTGCAAAACAAGCAGACTTTCCTCTATCGGCAGGATGTTGTGGCATGGCTGGAGATCGTGGATTTTATTACCCAGAACTCACTGCTGCTGCAACAAGAGTAGAATCTTTAGAAGTTCTAGCAACAGATTATGAAGGATATTATTCCACTGGAAAAACTTGTGAAATGTCTATCAGCGCTGCTGTTCAAAAAGAATACCAATCGGTATTATATTTATTAAATGAGGTAAGCGCTTAAAGTAATTTTACTGCCTGACGTGCTAATAATTTCCAGTCTTTGTGTTCTTTTTGCCAAACTAATAATACCGATAATTTAGCTTCGCCTGGTTTACCACCATCATTGGTAGTGGCTATTAATTTATGACGAACAATAGCCGTTTTTCCATTTACTTGAATGGTTTGATCCAATAGTGTAATCGTAACAAAATCAGAAGACCCATTGAGCAATGATTCCATTAAAGAAACTTTGGTATCTAGCCTTCCAGTTGAATGTCCGTAGCTTAATCCATCCATTAATAAAGCGTCTAAACTTGTTTTATTTGGATCAACCATTTGCTTACGTAGTGTTTCTACAGCTGATACTAATTTTTTATCTGCTTTATTTTGTGCAATGGCTGTTTGAAAAACCAAAACCACAAAAAGAATTGATAGGATATTTTTCATATGTGTTATATTAATATAGAATTGCTAAAATAATGAATCGGCAACTTTAAAACGGTTTTTTGTTAGTCAAATATATTAAGGAAGATAAAACACTTCTGTTAATGGTATACTTAGCGGCGAATTGTCTGGATTGGTTTCCATAATATCTCTCATATGTAACCACCATTTTTGCATGATAGGATGGTTAGGTAAATCATTGAGTGCAGCAGCTTTTTCTGCTTTTAATACCCCAAATAAGCTCAAGGTTTCTTTGTCTAAAAAAATGGAGTACTCACTAATACCAGTCTGTTTTATTAGTGCAACCAATTCAGGCCAAATTTCATTGTGCCTTTTTAAGTATTCTGCTTCAAATCCTGCAAACATTTTCATTTTAAAAGCAACTCTTTCCATTGTATTTAGCGTTATTATGTGATTTTACTGTTTTAATAGTATAAATATAATGCTTACTATTAGTTCACTATCATGCGCTATCATGCTTTTTTGTAGGTAATTACGTAGATTTATTGCTAATATGCACTCCCAATAACAAAAAGGAATAGCCAAATGAAAAAAGCTTCCATATTTAAGCATCTTTTTATTGACTATTACTCGGCAACGCCAAAGTATTTGCAATTGGCTAACTCCATTGTAAAAGCCATTACAGAAGGTAAAATTAAAAAAGACGAAATTCTTCCTTCTATCAATGAATTGAGTTTTGAATTTGAAATTTCAAGAGATACGGCAGAAAAAGGATACAAACACCTCAAAAAAATTGGCGTATTAGGATCTGTACCTGGCAAAGGTTATTTTGTTAAAAATGTAGCAGTTAATCAGCGCCTAAAAATATTTTTAATTTTTAATAAACTAAGTGCCCACAAAAAAATAATTTACGACACATTTGTTGAAGCGCTTGGCGAAGTAGCAAGTATTGATTTTTATATTTACAACAACGACTTTGCCATCTTTAAAAAACTATTGACAAATTGTAAGGATGATTACACGCATTTTGTAATTATTCCGCATTTTATGGAAGGTGGTGAAAATGCCCATGAAATTATCAATGAAATTCCAAAAGAAAAATTGATACTGATGGACAAACTCGTGCCAGGCGTGAATGGCAATTACAGAGCGGTATATGAGAATTTTGAAAAAGATATTTACAATGCACTAGAACAGTGCTTAACACAATTGAGTAAATACCATACTTTAAAAATTATTTTTCCTGAATACACTTATTTTCCACAAGAAATATTAAAAGGGTTTAATCGATTCTGTCAACAGTATGCATTTAATGCACATGTGGTACATAATATAGCCAATGAACCCATTAAAGATGGTGAAGCCTATATTAATTTGATGGAAAACGATTTGGTAGTACTTATTGAAAAGATATTAGCCACTAAATTAAAGGTTGGAAAAAACGTTGGTTTAATTTCTTACAATGAAACTCCTATGAAAAAAATTATTTTAAAAGGTATTACTACAATCTCTACTGATTTTCAAATGATGGGAACAATGGCTGCGAAAATGGTATTAGGAGAAACCCCATCGCATATTGAAATACCCTTTTATCTAACACTTAGAGCTTCCTTATAAATTTATTTTTATGAAATTTTATAAACTACAATTATCCTGTATTGTATTGCTTTGTTTTCAATTAAGCGCAGTTTTTGCACAACAGCCAACTGTAAAAATGAATGATAGCAATACGCCCTTACATGCTTTGCAGCCAAATTATCCTGTTAGTTATAGTGCCCCAAGTAAAGAAAGCATTCAGTTGGTGTTAAACAGCGTATACACGTATTTAGACGCACATACTTTTGCTAGTTTGCAAAATAAAAAAACAGGAATCATATCAACTTCATTACAAGCAATAGATACCAATTTAATTTTACAACCAGGAGATTTTCGATTAACTAGTTACGAATGGGGTGTTACTTATGCAGGAATGCTTAAAGCAGGACAAGCAACTGGCGATAATAAATTTACAGCATATACTACTAAACGCTTATCGTTTTTAGCTAATGTAGCACCCTATTTTAAGGAGCAATTAAAACAATTTCCTCAAGTAAAGAATCCACTAAAACAATTATTAGACCCTCATGCATTAGATGATGCAGGAGCGGTTTGCGCCTCTATGATAAAAGCTTTGCCATTATTAAATAGCAAAGAAGCAAAACCTGTTATTAATAATTATATCGATTTTATTAGCAACAAAGAATATCGACTAGCTGATGGCACAATGGCCAGGAATCGTCCATTAAAAAATACTATTTGGCTAGATGATATGTTTATGAGTATACCTGCTTTAGCACAAATGGGCAAACTAACTGGCGAAAAAAAATATACGGATGATGCAGTAAAACAAATCCTTCAATTTTCTAGCAGAATGTTTAATCCAACTGTAAATTTATATATGCACGGTTGGGTAGAAAGTATGGAGGCTCACCCAGAATTCAGGTGGGCACGTGCCAATGGTTGGGCATTATTAGCCACTGTTGAATTATTAGATGTATTACCAGAAAACCATCCTGAGAGAAAAAAAATAGTAGCATTACTGCAAGCACATATAAAAGGTATTACTAGTTTTCAATCTGGTAGCGGATTTTGGCACCAATTACTTGACCGTCAAGACAGTTATTTAGAAACTTCTGCAACGGCTATATACGCCTATTGCATAGCACATGCCATAAACAAAGGATGGATCAATCCAAAAACTTATGGACCGGCTGTTTTATTGGCTTGGAATGCAGTAGCAACAAAAGTTACAGCTAATGGACAAGTTGAAGGAACCTGTGTTGGAACTGGAATGGCTTTTGACCCTGCATTTTATTATTATCGCCCAACCAATATCTATGCCGCTCATGGCTATGGTCCTGTATTATTAGCCGGTGCAGAAGTATTAGACTTAATTAAAAAATACCATTACTATTTAAATGATAGTGCCTTACAATTAGAAGAAAAATAATTTCCCCCACAAATGAATATTATGAAACATCGTATGCTTTTTTTTCCTTTAATATTGATTGCATTTTTAGCAAGCGCACAAAATAATACACCCCTATTTAAATTTGATTTTGGAACAGGTAAAGCTGCAAAAGGCTATACAAAAGTGTTGCCAACAAATAAATATAGTGCAAGTACTGGTTTTGGATTTTCTGGTGATGCCGAAATTATTGGTGTGAACCGAGGCGGAAAAAACTTACTAGATGCTGATTATTGTACAAGCACAAAACCATTTTATTTTTCGGCAAAAGTACCAGATGGCAATTACGATGTAACCATTCATTTTGGAGATGCTGAAGGAGAAAGCGCTACCACTGTTAGAACTGAATGCCGCAGACTCATGCTTGAAAATGTGCATACCAATAAAGGGCAATTTAGTACGCAAAGGATTACCATTCATATTAAAGACAGTTTAATAAGAAATGAAAATGGCGTAGTAACCGGAAAAGTAAAATTAAAATCAAGACCCAATGTTTCTGAATCGGATTACCTACACTGGGATAATTTATTAACCCTTGAATTTAATAATGCCAACCCTAAAATAACAGGAATAGAAATTAAACCGAACAATTCGGCCATTACTATTTTTTTAGCCGGCAATTCTACAGTTGTAGACCAAGACCGCGAGCCATGGGCTTCTTGGGGGCAAATGATTCCTAGATTTTTTAAACCATCAGAAATTGCAATTGCCAATTATGCAGAATCTGGAGAAACACTCAATAGCTTCTTGGGCGAAAAACGTTTAGAAAAATTATTGAGCTTACTAAAAAAAGACGATTATTTATTTATTGAATTTGCGCATAACGATCAAAAACAAAAAGGACCTGGCATTGGTGCTTTTACTAGTTATAAAACATTATTGAAAAAATTCATCAATGCCGTAAAAGAAAAAGGTGGAATTCCATTTTTAGTAACTTCTATGAATCGTAGGAGTTTTGATTCTGCTGGAAAAATAACCAATACACTTGGAGACTATCCAGCAGCCATGCGAGAAACTGCTAAAGAAGAAAATATAGCCATGATTGACATGAATGCCATTAGTAAAACATTGTATGAAGCATGGGGGCCTGTTGCATCTAAAAAAGCATTTGTGCATTATCCTGCCAATAGTTTCCCATCACAAACAATAGAACTAAAAGATGATACACATTTTAATACTTATGGTGCTTATGAATTAGCAAAATGTATGGTACAAGGCTTAAAAGATTTACAACATCCTTTGGCCAAGTATTTACTACCCAACTTGCCAGTGTTTGATCCTGCAAAGCCAGGTGATCCTGCATTGTTCTTCTGGCCTTTGAGCACACATATTAGTGCGATTAAACCTGATGGGAATTAAGCAAATTAAAATACGCCAAGCGCTTTAAATAATTTACGGAAATTATTTTTTCAACTTCGCTATTTCAGCGCCAGCCAATAAAAAGCATCCCAATCCAAAATCTTCAAAATCGGGCTGTTTAGTATAGGTTACTGGTTGGGCTTCTTTGGGCTCTTTTCCAGTGCCTTGTACATATCCTAAAAATCCATCAGCATGCAAACAATGTGTGGTAATCGCTTTCCATGCATGCAATAAAATCGGTTGGTATTTTTTTGCTGGTAAAATTCCATTGTTTACGCCCCAGGTTAATCCGTAAACAAAAAGGGAAGTTCCTGTTAATTCCTTTCCGCCAAAATTGGTAGAATCTTTTAAACTCACATTCCAAAATCCATCAGTACGTTGTAGCGGAACAATTGCTAGCATCATTGCTTTGTAATCTGATAAATATTCATTGTAGTGTGCATCTGTTTTGGGAAGTACCGATAAAACCCTAACCAATGCAGCAACTACCCAACCATTGCCTCTGCTCCAATAACAATTACCTCCATTAGGTTCTTTGTAAGGTGGTAAAAAATCTTTGTCGCGCCACCACAAACCTTCTCTTTTATTAAACAAACCATTGCCACCTTGTTTGTTTCTGGTATGCGCATACATCGCATACATTTTATTAAAATAACTCGAGTCTTGATAGAGCACACCTAATTTAGCAAATACCGGCATCGACATTTGAATGGCATCTACCCATGTCCAATCATCTACTTTAGGGCTAGCTACCATACTATCAATACTTGCTTTGATGTTTTTTATATGATCGGGATTTTTATCTATTTGATACAAGTCAATATAGGTTTGTCCACAAGCTTGATCGTCTGCATTTCTAGTTTTAATACCAGAACGCATACTCCATTTATGAAATTCACACCACTGCAAGGCATAATCAATATATGCTTGTTTTGGGTCAATTGAGTTCAACGCCATTAATCCCTCGTAATACACCGCCCTGGTCCAAATATTGCTAGGACGTTCCTTATTGGTAACAATCGTTTTACCTACATCAGTCCATTTGTTCATGAAATATTTGTTGGCCAAACTTAGTGCTTGAATGGTTTGTTTTTTACTAGGAATAACTGCTGCTTTTTCCTTTAATAAATAGTTTGATAGCGAACAATTTTTTAGTGCTTTAATACCAGTTGCAACAGTTGCAGCATTTAGTATAGCACCAGATTCATTGGTATGTGTATGGTCTTTTTCTGTAAAATAATTTTGAACTGCTATCTGCCCTTCAGCATCGTATTGATTTGCTATTGCAGCATTTAAATCAAAGAAATAAGCACCAGCAGCATTGGCCGCTTCATTCGCCCATTTTACGTAGCCTTCAGTAGAACGATTAACTTTTCCCAGTTTCCAATTATTGCGTGGAATCAATGAACAAATAATCACTGTAGCTCCTTTTGCTTTGGCTTCTGCAACAAATTTTCTTAAATACCAACCATAAGAATAAACAGTTTCAGCTTGCTTGGTAATTGGGTTATAAATATTTTTCGATTCATCTCCATTGCTTTTGATGGTTCCCCTTGCGCGCGAAGTATCATCTAAAGGACTATCATCATTATGACCAAACTGCATGACCAAATAATCACCGGCTTGAACTTTATCCAATACGTTTTTCCACAAACCTTTTGTTAAATAAGTTCTTGTGCTTGTGCCGCCTAGTGCCTCATTGCGAATAGTAATTTTATTGGTATCAAAAAAACTTGCTAAATAATCTCCCCAACCCCAAAGTCCGCCATCACCTCTGCCTTGGCCATTTTTAACAGTTGAATCGCCAATTAAAAAACAAGTTGGTTTTTGTTGGTCTTTCCAAGCTTTAAAAGAACTTAATAAAACAACAATAACCAATAATGTGAGAATGATTTTTTTAGTCTGAAACATACATTTATTATTTAGTGGATAGTATATATTTATTAAGCGTACAAGAAGTAATTTTTTGTACACCTTCTATTACCGATGCTGCATTAATTCTAGCACCAGCTTCGGTTGTATGGGTATGATCTATTGGAAAAAAGGGTTTCACTTTTTCAGGGCCCATAGCATCATATTTATCTGCTGTAATAGCATTTAAATCAACAAAAAACGCACCAGTTAAACGCGCAACATCTGCCGCCCATTTTCCATAATTATTATCTGCACGAATAACTTTTCCCTCTTTAAATTCATTTCTTGGAATCATTGATGCAATAATTGGAATAGCCCCTTTTGCTTTTGCTTCTTGTACAAATTTTGCTAAATACCAACCATAACTATGCACCACTTCAATGCTGCCATCGGCCCATGTTAAAGATACAGAGTCGTTATCAATGCCTTTTAAAACCCCGCGGTAGCCTGATTTTGAAGTATCTGGCCTGCTACCTTCGTTGTGCCCAAATTGCATGATTAAATAGTCGCCAGGTTGAATAGCAGCAAGGGTTTTATCCCATCTGCCTTCTTTTACAAATGTGCGCGTACTTCTTCCAGCTTTTGCTTGGTTGCTAACCTGTATGTTGTTAGTATCTAACAAATCTTTAATAACAGATCCCCAACCCCACATACCAGTTGGTGAAGTGGTATTTTGAACAGTTGAATCACCAATAATAAACAAGGTTTTCTTTGGTGGATCCATTAAAAAACTACTCAGCACCAACAAACTTGTTAGGCAAACTAAAATTTTGAAAGCATGTTTTTGAATTAACTGCATAGTAAAATGAATTTATTTTTTTGGTGCTAAAACAATCAATGGTTTTGGAGGAGCTTTCATATCTTTTCCCATAAAAAAGCTGGTGTGCGGCGGTTGATTATATCCTACATTTTGCCAGGCAATACTTAATCGATATTGTGGATCATGCATTAAGGTATAATAGCGCAAATCTGTTGGAATAGGTGTTGAAAAAATGCGTAACTCTTTATTATCGGCAGTTCTACAAATTAATTCTTCGCGCCAGTCTCCTAAAATATCTCCCGATAAAACAGGATTTGATTTTGTACCATTATTTGATACACAATTAAAATCATGTGCATCAAAGAGTTTTACCGCTTGCTGATTTACATAATCCCATTTTTCAATATTGGTTCCATTTAATAACTCGTACAATGGATCTGCATCCCACTGAATAATAAAATTAACTGATCTTGGAGAAATGCCTATGCGCTCACCTTTCACTGTTTTTAATCCTTCTGATCCGCCCCACACTTCTGCACCTTCGTACCGAGGATCAATATCTGCAGCAACGCCTCTGCCAACATCTTTATCCATATCGCCGGTCCATAAAATTTTACCTGTTTTGGCATCATAAATGGCAGTACCTGCTCCCTTTGTTTTTTCTTCTATTTCGTGAATACCAAAAACTTCTAAGCCAGGATGTGATGGATCTAAATCACTTACATGAATGGCATCTCCATGACGCAAACCTGTTGAATATAATCCCTTTCCATTGTCATCTATACACATGGAGCCATAAACAATTTCATCTTTTCCATCTCCATCAACATCAGCCACGGTTAAATTATGGTTACCCATTCCAGAAAATTCATTTTCGCCATTTTTAGAATCAAATACCCAACGTGAACTTAATTTTCCGCCACGCCAATCCCATGCAGCTAAAACAGTTCTTCCATAATAACCCCTACACATTACTACACTTGGTAAAACACCGTCTAAATAAGCCACACAAGCTAAAAAACGATCTGCCCGATTGCCAGATTTATCATTGCCACCATTACCACCTCTTCCGCCCCATTGACCTATATCACCACGTGCAGGCAAATAATCTGTGGTTGCCATTGCGGCACCTGTTAAACCATTAAAAATGGTAAAGAATTCTGGACCGTCTAAAATTTTCCCGTCTTTATTTCTAAAATCTCTTGTAGAATCTCCTATCATTTTTCCAACACCATCAATGGTTCCATCTGCTGTTTTCATAGCTATTTCTGCTTTGCCATCTCCATCTAAATCATAGACCATAAACTGTGTATAATGTGCGCCATCACGAATATTTTTTCCAAGGTTAATATTCCATAGAAGTGTTCCATCTAATTTATACGCTTGAAATATTGGCGGATCAGTAAACCCAGCCTGAGAATTGTCTTTGGCTCTACCAGTTTGGTGTAAAATAATTTCGTATTCACCATCTCCATCAAGGTCACCTACCGATGCATCGTTTGGCGTATAACCTTGTGGCGTTTGCAAAGGAATAGAAATATATATTTTTGCATTTGCAGCAAGTGTAAATGATTTGCTTGGTACAGATTCTTTGCCATTAAGAATACTAGTTACCGCATAGGTATATTTTTTTAAGGAATCAACTGATTCGTCAATAAAATTTGTAACCGTTGTAATGGGTTTTTTATTGAGCTTAATACTTGCTCCATCATTGGTTTTTCTATAAATATTAAAAGAAATATTTGTAGGATCTGTTCCTAGCAAACGCCAGCTAACAAAGGATTTTCCACCTGTTTGAGGAACGGCCACAACACCCCTGCCCAAATTCTCCATCACTCTTTGGGCTTGTAATTCTATCAAAGACATTACAATGAATAATACACTAAATACAATTGATTTTTTCATAAAATATTAATTAGCACTTAATTTAAGTAATTGATTAAACTCTTTTTTTGTAACAGTAAAAACAGTTCCGTGGCGAAGCCCATTTGGAAAATGAATTTTATCTGAAATATCTGTCCAGTTTATAAAGTCTGGAGAGCTCACTGCTCCATAAGTATGGTTTCTATATTTATCAAAATAAACAATCCATTCTCCATTGATATTAATAGTGGTAGGTCCTTCTGCCCAATAGTTTCCAGTGATTGGCGCAGATGCTTTGCCATAGCCACTTGCAGCAGAATCACTAAATGCCACTCTTAAATTCTTTTGCGGCGGCAATAATGTTTCGTCTTTTAAAACCATGGCATATTTATTTCCTACACGCGTAATACTAGCATCAATCACATTAAAACCTTCGTTATACAATAATTTAGTTTCAGAGAAAGTTTTAAAATCTTTTGTAGTTACCGCATAAATACGATGGTTGTTATCGCCAAATTTTTCTGTTTCGGCAAATCGTCCTGGAATTGTGGTAGCCCAATAAATTAAGTATTCCTTTTTTTGATCGTCGTAAAAAATTTCTGGTGCCCAACAATTTTTTGCTGTAGGTTCTTTATCCATCACAGGAACCCATTGTTGTTCTGTCCAATGAATTAAATCTGCCGAAGAAGCATAGCCAATACCACGGTCTTTCCAACTCACTGTCCAAACCATATGAAATCTGCCATCTATGCCACGAATGATACATGGATCGCGCATTAATTTATCATTAGCAACGGTGGGCGTTAAAAAAGAACTATCATTTTTTAAAGGCTTCCAGTCAAACCCATTTAAACTATATGCTAGGTGTAATCCATTTTCTCCATTGCCTTTAAAATAAGAAAACAGGTAAACATTTGACTTGTTTTTTTGTGCCATTATATTGCCTATCACTAAAAAAGAAAATAGGAAGAATACAAAACGATACTGCTTTTTAAACATAGCGCTAATTAATAAATAGTCAATAATACCAATGATTGTGTATTAACTCCTAATTGAATCATTATCAAAAACAGAAAAAAGTATTTTTTTTTCATGGTGTTATTTTACAACGGTTAAAGAATGTATGGCTGTTAAAGAAACTGGTCCGGTTAATCCAGAAATTTTTGGCAACCAATTAGCAGCAGTAAACATGCCATCTGCCCCTCTGTTCTGTGGCAATCTTGATGGATAATTGGTATTATTAAATTTCTTCCAAATTACTTTTCGTTTTTCTAAATCGATAATTCTATTGGCCATACTATTGGCTACTTTAATTTCTAATAAATTATCGGCTACTAAATCTTTCGACTGTATAACCATTTCAAAATCTGGCCCAATTAGGGTGGCCATTTTTTTATGATTCAACCATACTTCTGCACTCTCGTATACCTTTCCTAATGCTAATAAATATTGGGTTGCTATTGTGTTAGGTTTTTTAAAATGTGTTGCATAAGAAGCTGTGCCAGAAAAAATTTGATAGCTTGAGTCAAATGCGGTCCAAGCTTGTAATTGATTTAAGTGTAATGGCTTTGGTAAACTTGGCCCACCAGATTCAAAACTTACTACCCAATCATTGCCAATAATTTCTGCGGTATTTTTATCAATATTAAGATAAGGATAAACAGCAGCTACAGGAGTTGCATTATTTGTTTGAAGTATATAACTCTCATCGGTTTTAAATTGCAAGTACACTTCTAAATTTCCTTGGTTATTTTTTCTGGTTAAAGCGCTACCCAACAGGTCATTCATAGGATTAAACAAAGAAGCATTTGCATCGGCTACAGCGATAGGGAACCAATCTTCTAATGGCTTACCAGAACGATTGGCAATAAAGTAAGTATGTCCGCCAACAAATTTTCTTCTATTAAACGACAATCCTGCATTAACCATTGACTCTTTTCTAATGGCAGCTGCATTTAAAAGTGGATCTAAATTGTCACATATAAGAATGGATCCTTTTCCAACGACTGCTTTTTTAACAAAACTATTCGGTAAGAATTGAAAATCTAATGATTGGCGCCATTGGTTAAAAGCAGCTTGATTTTCTGCCAAATGTCCGTAGCCTGGAATTGTTGCAGGAAGATGGGTATAGAATAAAATAGTAGCTCCTTGATTTGCTAATGCTACTAATTTTTGCAAACTACTTATTGGCATATATTTAGCTGCAGGAATTAGCAAGGTTTGATAACTTGTTCCACCCGTTATAATTTGATTTTTTTCAGTGGCTAATTGCAAAATTTGACGATCAGAAATATAATCAAATGCATATCCTTTTTCTTGTAAATGGCTGGCAGAAATTTCAAATGGGGTTCCGTTAAATTCAGGTTTCATGCCATCAAAATGCAATAGCAATTCTTTACCCGCTTCTGAATATTTATCATAAATAGGAAAATACAATAACACATCATTATCTGGCTTGCCTGCTTGTAAAAAAGATTGGGTTCTTGCTACATAATGATTTAGTGCAGCAAAATTATTCCAGAAAGGATTGGCTTGTGTAAATTCTACTGCCGCATAAAACAAATGCCCTGGCCATACTGCACCTGGTGGTGAATAAGATGTGCCATGGTAAAAAATATGGTTAATTCCACCAATAAAATAAGTGTCTAATGCTTTTTTAATATCACTAAGTGTAGAAACAAAATGTTCGTTTAGCCAAGTTGCACTTTCTGCAGAGGCCAATGGTTTGCCTAATACATGCGCAGTAGATGCAGCAAATTTAATCCTTAAAATTTCTGTTCCTTCTGTTTCTGGAATATCTACTACCCCATATAAATCAAGCGTATTAGCAGGTGAACCATGCGATTGATTGCGCACCATTTTATTTTTACTATGTGCCCATTTTTGCCATTCTCCCGTAAATTTTTCTAGAATTAATTCGTCAATGGTCATTCTGTAATCGCACAAAACACGATTGTTTTTTTCTGATTTTTCTTTGCTAAATAATGCAGGCAATTCATTGGCTAAATCATATCCCCTTCTTTTTAAAAATTCCTCAAATAAAGTTGGCGTAAAATTAGACTGTCCACGCGCATCATCTACTTCATAACTATCATTAAAAAAACTACGCAAATTAGTTAGGTCGTGTCCTTTAAATGCGGTATCGAATTTTTGTAAATAATGTTGCAATGCTGTTGCAGAAAAATGGTCAATCACATAGCCTTCTCCACCTGGAGCAGCTCGTTCCACTTGCTTTCCATGCCATCCCATAAACACTGCATAAATGCTCCAATTGCCTTTGGGCGCAACCCAATTCAACTGTCCGTCGGCAGTAACTTTACTTGTTATGTCAATGGGGGTTTCTCCATTACTATAAGCCATTAATTTTTGAAGCGGCAATAGTCTGCTAAATCGAACCTGGTCTAAAGCCAATGCTTGTAAATCATTTGCCGAAAGTGGTTGTTTAATATCTTCAATTTTACGAGGCAAATAATTTTCTGTTCTTACCAATGGTTCTTGTAAAAATTGAATTTTTTCTTTGAGTGTTTCTCCGCTTTGCAGTGAATACACTTTGTACTGCATATTTTTACTAGCATCTTCGTCTCCAATCCAAGGACCACCAAATGGCCATCCTGTTGCATTTGCCAGATCAATTCCTAGTCCTAGTCTTTTACCTTCTGCTAGTGTATGGTCAAAAACACCCATCCATTGCTTGGATAAAAATGGAATGTATTTATCCGATTCACCTTTAACACCATAAATGGGCGTTAGTTCTAACCCACCAAGACCAGCTTGTTGGTATTGTTGCATGACTGTTGTTAGGTCTTTGTTGTTTACTTCACTTCCAAGCCACCACCACCTAGTCCAGGGCTTATTTGTTTGGGTAATTGTTGGCCATTTAATTTGCGCAAACAATGGCTGTTGTAGCAATATGGCAAGTAAGCATACAAAAAAAATACGGGTTGTATTTGAGTAAGCACTAAGGATCAAGGAAAAATTATTTTTTCTCATAAACAAGCAGTCGATTTGAGCAGTGATATAGATGCAAAAGTTAAGCCCACTAATTTAGAAAGGCATCCTGTTGCATCCTGTCACAAATAAACATTATGCTATTTAAGAAAAGGAATTATTTAACGCTAAATTTATATTGGGTGGTAGTATGGTAAACTGCCCCAGGCACTAACACCGTACTAGCAAAATTTGGTTGATTTGGCGCATCTGGAAAATGCTGTGTTTCTAAACAAAATGCAGTCCGATATTCATAGGCTTTGCCATGCTTTCCAACTAGTTTTCCGTCTAAAAAATTGCCGCCATAAAATTGAATACCAGGCTCTTGTGTAAATACTTCCATAAAAATACCAGTAGCTGGCCCATAAACAGATGCCGCTAATTGTACATCATTTCCTGGTTTTCTATTTAAGGCAAAATTGTGGTCGTAACCCAATCCGTTTTTCAATTGTTGGTTAACTACTGCTAAACTGTCTCCAATAGCTCTTGGGGTTCTAAAATCGAAAGGATTCCCAACAACAGAAGCCAATACACCTGTGGGTATTAAAATGCTATCAACAGGGGTATAATTGTCTGCATTAATCATCAACAAATGATTGTTAATCGTTCCTGATGCCGCACCATTCAAATTATAGTAAGCATGGTTGGTTAAATTAACCACTGTTTTTTTATCGGTAGATGCGGTATAGTCCATTTGTAAACTATTATCGTCGGCTAAAGTATAAACCACTTTAACAGTCAAATTCCCTGGATATCCTTCTTCTCCATCAGCAGATAAATAGGTTAATTCTAAAGTCTGCGAACTAGTTTGATTGGCCGTCCAAACCCTATTATGAAAACCAGTTGGTCCACCATGTAAAGCATTGGGTGTATTATTGATGGCCAAAGTATAGGCATTATTATCTAAAGAAAATTTTCCTTTTGCAATACGATTTCCATAACGACCAATTAGGGCGCCAAAAAAAGCTTCGCTATTATGGAGGTAGTGATTTAAACTATCGTATCCTAAAACAATGTCTGTAAAACCACCTGTTTTATTTGGCACAAAAAAACTTACAATTCTACCACCAAAATTGGTAATAGAAACAGATAATTTATTTTTATTAGACAACACAAAAAGATCTACTTTTTTATTAGCTACTTCTTGTTGGTATGCCAACTTAGAAGGAGCACTAGTGCTATCTTTCAGGGCATTATTATTAGTTGATTGATTGGCGCAACTAGCCATCAGTATCACCGTAAAAAAAGCGAAAGCAATCGTTAATTTTTGCATATGGTAAATTTTAAAAAATTACATTTTCATCTAACAAGCTTGTACCATTTCCAATAGAAACAATATAAGGTTTCATTTCAGTTCCAAATGCTGCTTGAAAAGCATTTCCTGCAGCTAATACAAAAGCCTCAACCGCATTTTCTTCCACCAAATTAATGGTACAACCGCCAAATCCGCCACCCATCATTCTAGCACCTAAAACACTTGCATCAGTTTTAGCAAAATCGGCTAAAAAATCCAATTCTGCACAACTAACTTCATATAACTTACTTAATCCTTCGTGCGTTTCATACATCTTCTTGCCAAAAGCCTTCATATTTCCGGCTTCTAGGTCTTTACACGCATCTTGTAATCGATGTATTTCTGCCACTACAAAACTACATCGATCAATAATTTTTTGGTCTGCATTTGCTAAACACTCCTGTGCCATTTGCATCGTTACGTCTCGCAAACTAGCCACTGTAGGATATTTTTCTTGGATGATTTTTACCCCCGCTTCACATTCTTCTCTTCTTAAATTATATTCAGTTGATGCTAAAGAATGCTTTACCCTAGTATCTAATAGCACAATTTTAATCCCTTCTTGGTTAAAGGGCATATAATTATACTCTAGTGATTGACAATCTAACTGAATCACTGCATCTGTTTTTCCAAACATACTTGCAAACTGATCCATGATACCGCATTTCACTCCTACAAATTCGTTTTCTGCTTTCTGTGCCAAACGCACCATTTCAATTTTTGAGAGCCCCAATTCAAATAGTTCATTCAATGCAAATACAGTGGCACATTCAACAGCAGCAGAACTCGAAAGGCCTGCTCCCAAAGGAACATCACCAGCAACTACTGCATTAAATCCACCTAGTTCATAGCCATTTTTTTGCAATTGATCAACAACGCCAATCAAATAATTAGACCATGTTTGTTGAGAAAAACTTAAGTTATTTAATGCCACCGAAAAGTTGTCGGCTAAATCTGCAGCAATCAAATGAACCTCCTGATCTTCTCTTTTTGAAATAGCCAAATAAATGGCCTTATCAATGGCAGCTGGCAATACAAATCCTTGGTTATAATCGGTATGTTCTCCTATTAAATTAATTCTACCTGGCGATTGTACCAATAGTGTAGGATGTCCAAAATTAGATACGAAAACAGTTCTAACTGTTTCAATGCAATGATTCAATGTAGCAGGCATAAGATGCAATTTATGTATTTAACGAAAATCGAGCCAAAACAATTACGCCCCAGTTCAATTTTCGATTCTGTTAATCTCAATACATCACTCTAACAGTTTGTAAAAACATAGGGTAAAAATAGTGAGAAATTTAATTAATTGTATATTATACACTTATTAAGTGAAAAAATGTTTACAAATTTCATTCGCCTAAAATACGAAAATCAAAACAGTTGCTTATTATTGCTTTTGAATTTATTATGCCAAAGTATTATAAACAAACCCGTCTTTTAATAGCAGTTGACTGTATCATCTTTGGCTTTGATGGTATTGAGTTAAAACTATTGTTAGTTCAAAGAAGCCTCGAGCCAGAAAAAGGAAAATGGAGTTTGATTGGTAGTTTTATTAGAGAATCAGAAGATTTTGAAAATGGAGCCGCTAGAATTTTAAAGGAGCTAACCGGGTTAGAAGGTGTTTATTTAGAGCAATTACACGCTTTTGGACGTCCAGACCGCGACCCTTTAGAGCGAACTATATCAGTTGCTTATTTTGCCTTAATTGACATTAACCAATACGAAAGACAAATCAATACAGACTTTCATGCCGAATGGTTTCCCATTCAAAAAACACCTAAATTGATTTTCGACCACGACCAAATGGTGCAAATGGCAAAGGAAAAACTGCGCTACAAAGCAGCTTTTCACCCCATTTTATTTGAATTATTACCAGAAAAATTCACCTTGCCGCAATTGCAAAGCTTATATGAAGGGGTTTTTGATGCCGAATTCGATAAACGAAATTTTAGTAGAAAAATTCAATCAACCAAACTATTGCTCAAGCAAAAAGACAAAGACAAAGAAAGCTCTAAAAAAGGCGCATACTATTATAAGTTAGACAAAAGGCGTTATGCTGCTAAATTCCATGCTTTTTTGAATTTCATACCTAATCCAGATAATTTAAAATAAACAGCTCCCTGTAAAAAATAACATCGATTTTGAAAATATTAAATTATAAGTGTTAAATTGACACGAATCAGAAGATTAAATACCATATGGAAAATAAAAATTTTGTTATAGGTGTAGATTACGGAACAGATTCTGTTCGGTCAATCATTGTAGATGCAAGTAATGGAATAGAAATTTGCGCTGATATATTTTATTATCCTCGCTGGAAAGCTGGCGCCTATTGCAATCCAAGCATCAACCAATTTCGACAACATCCGCAAGATTATATCGATGGTTTAGAACAAACCATTATTAATTGTGTAAAAAAAGCAGGGCCCACTATTGCTGCTGCTGTTAAGGGTATTGGCGTAGACACCACAGGATCAAGTCCTGTAGCCGTTGATCAATCGGGTACTCCACTAGCATTAACGCCAGCTTTTGCAGAAAATCCCAACGCCATGTTTGTGTTATGGAAAGACCATACTGCTGTTAATGAAGCTGCCGCAATTAACCAACATGCTACAAAATTCACTACTAATTATTTACAATTTGTTGGTGGAATATATTCTTCTGAATGGTTTTGGGCTAAACTCTTACATATTTTAAAAGCAGACGCAGCAGTTGCCGAAGCTTGTTATACATGGGTAGAACATTGCGATTGGATTCCGTTTTTATTAACTGGAAAAACGAACGCATCAGAAATGAAACGCAGTGTTTGTGCAGCAGGTCATAAAGGACTTTGGTCGGCTGATTTTGGTGGTTATCCCCCCAATGAATTTTTTAAAAAACTCCATCCATTATTAGATGGTCATTCCAATCGACTAGGTACTGAAACTTTTACTTCCAATACAAGCGCTGGTAATCTATCAGCACAATGGGCTTTAAAACTTGGTTTGTCTGAAAATGTAGTGGTGGCAGTGGGTGCATTTGATGCACATATGGGTGCAGTGGGAGGTCAAATTGAACCGTATCATTTAAGTAAAGTGATGGGCACATCAACCTGCGATATGTTAGTGGCACCAAAAGTTGATATGGATAATAAATTAGTGCGCGGTATTTGCGGACAAGTAGACGGTTCTGTAATACCTGGTATGATTGGATTAGAAGCCGGTCAGTCTGCATTTGGCGATAGTTATGCATGGTTTAAAAATTTAATTTCATGGCCAATTGATCAACTATTAAATGAATCAGATAGTATAGATGCTGCTACTGCCGAAAAATTAAAGCAAGAAATATCGAACAAATTAATTCCTACTTTAAGTACCCAAGCAGCCGCATTACCACTCAACCAAAACGACCCCATTGCAATAGATTGGCTGAATGGCAGACGCACACCTGATGCCAATCAATTACTTAAAAGCAGTATAAGTGGATTGAACTTAGCAACAGACGCGCCTGCACTATTTAAAGCGATTGTTGAAGGCACTTGTTTTGGCGCAAAAGCAATTGTTGACAGATTCATTAGCGAAGGCGTTGCAATAAAAGGTTTGATAGGATTAGGCGGTGTTGCCAAAAGATCTCCGTATATTATGCAAGTAATGAGTGATGTAATAAATATGCCAATAAGAATTCACAAGAGCGAACAAACTTGTGCACTAGGCGCAGCAATGTTTGCAGCAACTGCCGCACAAATTCATGCATCTGTTGAAATAGCCATGGAAGCCATGGGACAAGGCTTTGAAACAACCTATTATCCCAACCCATTAAATACCGAATACTATACTAAGCGAATGATTAAATACCAAAAATTGGGTAGTTTTATTGAATCGAATTAATACAAATTAAAAGCATGTATCAACAAATTAAACAAGCCGCTTACGGTGCAAATATGCAATTACCAAAACTTGGTCTGGTCTTATTTACATTTGGCAATGTGAGCGTTGCAGACCATTCAAAAAAAGTGTTTGCCATTAAACCTAGCGGTGTCCCTTACGAAGACTTAACACCAGAAAAAATGGTGATAGTTGATTTTAATAATAATATCATTGAAGGATCACTTCGCCCATCTTCCGATACAAAAACG
>Ga0214919_10002467_pt1 | contig 29113 bp, 30 predicted proteins | sample LL1503_MetaG_FD_177994 | JGI IMG/M metagenome (GOLD analysis project Ga0214919, IMG submission 177994) | Freshwater microbial communities from Lake Lanier, Atlanta, Georgia, United States - LL-1503 | ecosystem: Environmental > Aquatic > Freshwater > Lake | place: USA: Georgia | collected... | reverse complement strand
TTATTCGCATCTAATACTGAAAAATATGCATCTGGAATAGTTCCTTTGCCACCCCATTGGGGAGGTTACATAGTTCATCCCACTCAAATGGAATTTTGGCAAGGACGTAGTTCACGTTTACATGATCGTATTCGATATACTTTAACCAACAACGAATGGATCAAAGAAAGATTAGCCCCTTAAAAAATCATAGGTGTTTCTTACCTACTCTAAAAAATCTTAAATTATAATAGTACTATACAAGATAAGGCCACTCATTCGAGTGGCCTTATCTTGTATAAAAATGAATTAAGTGTTAATTATTTTTTTCTGCTGATTGCTTTTTTGGCCGCTTCTACAATATTAGGAGTATCTAAACCATACTTCGCTAATAATTGATTCGGTGTTCCGCTTTCGCCAAAAGTATCTTGTGTACCAATGTATTCAATAGGCACTGGGCAATGTTTAGCTGCTACTTGTGCAACACAATCTCCCATACCACCAATCACATTATGTTCTTCTGCAGTTACTGCGCATCCTGTTTTAGAAATACTTTTTACTATGGCTTCCACATCTAAGGGTTTAATAGTATGTAAGTTGATGACTTCTACACTAATGCCTTCTGCTTCTAATATTTTCCCCGCTTCAATGGCTTTCCAAACTAAATGACCACAAGCAAAAATGGAGATGTCTTTTCCTTCGCTTAATTGTTGTGCTTTACCAATCACAAAATCAGAGCCATCCTCTTTAGTGAAGTTGGGCCATTTGGGACGACCAAAACGTAAGTAAACAGGTCCTTGATAATCTGCAATCGCTTTGGTTGCTGCTTTGGTTTGATTAAAATCACATGGTACCACCACCGTCATGCCTGGCAACATTTTCATCAATCCGATATCTTCTAATATTTGATGTGTAGCACCATCTTCTCCTAAAGTTAATCCTGCATGTGACGCACAAATTTTTACATTCTTATCGGAGTAAGCAACACTTTGTCTAATTTGATCATACACACGTCCGGTACTAAAGTTTGCAAAGGTAGTGGTGTAAGGAATTTTTCCTCCAATGGTTAACCCTGCAGCAATACCAATCATATTGGCTTCTGCAATACCCACTTCAATAAAACGATCAGGAAATTCTTTCATGAAGGGTCCTAATTTAAAAGAACCTGCTAAGTCGGCAGTTAATACAATGACTTCGCTATTTTGTTTTGCTAACTCATGAATCCCTTCGCCAAATCCTGCGCGGGTTTCTTTTTCGTTTAGCATCACGATATCTTTTACATTCATATGGGTATGATTTTGCTTTTGTAAGCAATGATTATTTTAGTTTTCAAAAGTCGAATAAAAATACGGTGTCTTAGCTTCAAACTCTGCGCTACAAGTATCTACCATTTTATAAACTCTAGTGATGCCCAATGCTTTTCGTTTTTCATATACTGCATCATCATTCGTATTTCCTTTTAATAATTTAGCAATTTGCAAATCACTAAATCCATGTTGTTTTGCTTCCTTAATAAGTTCAGTGGGGATGCTATTGATATCATGGTTCATTAATTCTTTTTCCACCGTACAGATGATTCGTATTTGATATAAGAACCAAGGATCAATGCCAGTAGCTGCTGCAATAGATCTCACTGTAGATCCTTGCATTAAAGCATCTTTAATCCTGAAGATGCGATCCCATTTGGGTATTTTAATATACTCCATTAGTTCTTCATTCTTCATCAAACTCTTTCCATAATATCCTAAACCTATTGCTTCGTTTTCTAAACTTTGACAAGCTTTTTGAATCGCTTCTGTAAAGCTTCTTCCAATGGCCATGACTTCACCCACACTTTTCATTTGCAATCCTAAAGTATCATTGGCTCCTTTGAATTTATCAAAATTCCATCGAGGTACTTTTACAATGACATAATCTAATGCTGGTTCAAAATAAGCAGAAGTAGTTTGTGTAATTTGATTTTTTAATTCATCTAAATGATATCCAATCGCCAACTTGGCTGCAATTTTTGCAATAGGATATCCCGTTGCTTTAGATGCTAATGCGGATGATCTGGATACGCGCGGATTAATTTCAACAGCAATTAATTCTTCTGTTGCAGGGTTTAATGCAAATTGTACGTTACATCCTCCCGAAAAATTTCCTAAGCTACGCATCATCAACATCGCTTTGTTACGCATATCCTGAAACGCAGTATCACTCAATGTCATAGCAGGTGCTACAGTAATAGAATCTCCCGTATGCACTCCCATGGGATCCAAGTTTTCAACGGTACATATAATAACAACGTTATCTGCTTGATCTCTTAATAATTCTAATTCATATTCTTTCCATCCTAACACCGCTTTTTCTACCAACACTTCATGCATAGGAGATGCCTTTAATCCTTTTTCTAATGCAGCATCTAATTCACTTGGGTCATGAACAAATCCGCCACCTGTTCCTCCTAATGTAAAGGAAGGACGTATCACTAATGGAAATCCTATTCTTTGTGCAATTTCTTTTCCTTCTAAAAAACTATTGGCCACCTGACTGGGTGCTACTGCTATTCCTATCTTCACCATTAATTGTCTAAACTTCTCACGATCTTCGGCAGTATCAATTGCGGCAACATCTACCCCAATCATTCTACAATTATATTGTTTCCATAATCCAATTTCATCCGCTTCCTTACATAAATTCAAGGCAGTTTGTCCTCCCATAGTTGGAAGCACCGCATCAATTTGATTTTCTTGTAATATTTGTTCTAGACTTTCTACATTTAATGGCAATAAATAAACTTTATCTGCCATCATAGGATCGGTCATAATAGTTGCTGGATTACTATTGATCAAAATCACTTTAATACCTTCTTCTCTAAGTGATCGAGCAGCTTGTGATCCTGAATAGTCAAACTCGCAGGCTTGTCCAATAATAATGGGTCCAGAACCTACAATTAATACCGATTTGATGGATGTGTCTTTGGGCATGAGTACAAAAATATAAATTGCGCAAACCTACAAAAAATTGCTCGAATTTGTCCCCTTTTTAACCCTAAACATTTTTGTCCTTTTTAAGTCTTATATTTACCGCAATACAAGCATTATGGCAGTTATCAAAGAAGGTTCCAAAGCACCCGCCTTTAAAGGGGTAGATCAAAACGGGAAAAACGTGGCTTTAGCCGATTTTAAAGGCCAAAAAGTGGTATTATATTTTTATCCAAAAGACGATACGCCAGGTTGTACTGCACAAGCTTGTAACTTGCGCGATAATTATAAAGCATTGCAAAAGAAAGGGTTACAAATATTAGGCGTGAGCGTGGACTCCGTAAAATCCCACGAAAAGTTTATTGAAAAATACAGTTTACCATTTTCACTGATTGCCGACGAGGATAAAAAAATCGTTGACAAATACAATTTATGGGGTCAAAAAAAGTTCATGGGCCGTACTTATATGGGCACCACCCGCACTACTTTTTTGATAGATGAAGCTGGAATTGTGAAACACATTATTGAAAAACCCGATACCAAAGACCACACCAAAGAGATTTTTGCAATTAGTGGTTGGTAGGTTTTAAACTCGGGAAATTTACAAAAGCAACATTTTAATTGATTCTTTAACTTAATTTATTAAACCTTTTTAATATTTTCAAATCCAATTATTTAATTAAAACCCCCTCTTATGTTGCGTAAAGTAATACCTCTTTTAAGCCTTATTATTTTAAGTGCTTGTTCTAAGGATAGTGGAACTAGTACCACCAACACTACGACTAATAACGCAACGGTTCCAGAGGTGTATAAAAAAATATATGGGGCGAGTAGTATTACTTCAGACGGCACTTACATCACGATAAAATCCAATGGGCTTCCTGATCATAAGAGTTCCTATTATGCGACCACGAACGTGTTATACGACAATTTTTCTGGGACTACTTTTGGGGGCTACAACTTTGTAAAAAATCCTAATTCAATTGCTGAAAAAGTATACGTTTTTAAAATACCGGCAGATCCTAAAGTAGCTACAAATCATATGGCCACTCAGTTGGGAGCTATTGGAGTTTCTTTAAATGGGGTTCCTTTTTTCAATCAATATGCAGGACCTATGCAACCCTTAACAGGAGAAGTGGTTTCCTTTGATCGTTATTGGGGACATCCGGCACCCACTGGTCAATATCATTATCATGTGGAACCTTTATATTTAACGACAGTAAAAGTAACCAAGACTTCTTTGCTTGGATTTTTGTTAGATGGGTTTCCTGTTTATGGTCCTGAAGAAAATGGCGCATTAGTGGACAATACTAAATTAGATGCTTATCATGGTCACACTGGAGTAACAGCAGATTATCCAAATGGTATTTATCATTACCACATAACCAGTACCGATCCTTATATTAATGGATCTGGATTTTATGGCACACCCGGTACTGTTTCACAATAAATGAAAATGCCCATTGTACAATATGCATTAGTCTCCTTCTTAATAGGAAGTATGTTATTTGCATGTTATACAAATAATCCTGTTGATTCATTTGAAAGGCCCATTGTCCCCGACAGCTTAGAGGCTAATATTAATATTCCTGATTTATATATCAATAGGCTCGATAGTGGTTTTGTGTTTCATCAAGACACATTGTATTTTCAATCCAAAAAATTTAGTGGGTATGTATTTAAATTATATGCACCTAGCGACACCGCTTTTTTAGGAACTTATTGTGAAGGATTGGAAGAAGGGGTTCATGAAAAATGGTATCCTAATAAACAATTAGCGGAACAGAGAAATTTTCATTTTGGAAAGAAAGTAGGAAAACATGTGGGTTTTTGGGAAGACGGTAAACCTAAATTTGAATATCATTTTTTGGAGGGTGAATTACAAGGAGTCTCAAATGAATGGTATCAAAATGGACAATCCTATAAAGTGATGCACTACAAAAAAGGGTATGAAGAAGGGAGTCAAAAAATGTGGTGGGATAATGGAGTCATAAGAGCTAATTATGTAGTGAAACAGGGTAGAAGGTATGGTTTGATTGGCTTGAAATTATGTATGACACCCAAGGATTCCGTTGATTTTATAATTAAATAGCAATCACTTTATGAGAAATATATTTTTATACTTTGTGTTGCTATTTTTACTTTTTGCTTGTACTAATAATACAATCCAAACAAAGGAACCAATTCAAGATACTGTAGTTTCCTTGCCTTTTTTTAATCATCCCGATTGGACCCCCGAATGGGTGAATGCTACAGATAGTCAATATAAAAAAATACATACTATTCCTGCGTTTTTATTCATGGATCAAAATGGAAATGTAATTACAGAGCAAACGGTAGAAGGAAAAATTTACATTGCTAATTTCTTTTTTACCAAGTGTCGAAGTATTTGTCCTAAGATGACAAGTAATATGTTCTTATTGCAAGAAGCTTATAAAGGGGATAGTTCGATATTATTTTTATCACATAGTGTGACCCCGCAATCCGATTCGGTTTCAGTGTTGCAGCAATACGCGATTCAAAATAAAGTAAATCCAAAACAATGGCATTTGTTAACGGGAGCACAAAAGGATATTTATGCATTAGCTAAACAGCAATATTTTGCTGGAGACACCGTAGGGTATTATCAATCAGGGGATGAGTTTTTACATACCGAAAATTTTATATTAATAGACAAACATCGCCGTATTAGAGGCGTCTATAATGGGACACTTTTAGTTGAAATTGATCGTATTAAAGAAGACATTAATATACTAAAAAAAGAAGAGTAAACTCTTAGCTAATAAATTCAAAAAGGCTATTTTTGCCTTCCATTAATAAAGTCATTAATAAAACAATATGCTCCTACTTACAGATAAATATTTTGAAATACTTTTTAGAGTGGGTAGCCGATATTATTTTTTAGCTGGAGTTATTTTCTTACTTTTTTATGTGGTTCTTAAAAATAGAATTATTGATCATAAAATCCAATTACATTTTCCTAAGTATTCCGATTATGTGCGTGAGATTTTATATTCTTCCGTTACTATTTTAATTTTCGCACTCGTTCCAATTATTTTTATTTACAATCCTGATATTCGCCCGTATACCACTTTATATCAAAACATAAGTGATTATGGAGTGGCTTATTATATACTTGCTTTCCCGCTTATGTTTATAATACATGACACTTATTTTTACTGGACACATCGTTTAATGCATCATAAAAGACTTTTTAATATCATGCATTTGGTGCATCATAAATCTACTAATCCTTCACCATGGGCTGCTTATGCATTTCATCCTTTGGAATCCATCGTAGAGGTAGGAATTTTCGTGGTTTTTTTATTTACCATTCCTGTACATAAAACACATGTGCCTTTGTTCTTCTTATTTTCTATTATTTATAATATATATGGACATTTAGGCTGGGAATTGTATCCTAAAGGGTTTTCCAAAACAATGATTGGTAAATGGATCAATACTTCCGTGAATCATAATCAACACCATAAATATTTTAAAGGCAATTATGGTTTATATACTTTATTCTGGGACCGTGTTATGGGAACGATTCGTCCCGACTATGATGAAGCTTTTGAGGAAGTAACAAACAGATAATGAATTAGGCTGAAACAAACCTCTTGATTTTGTTTCTATTTATCTTTTTTTCGGCATACCACATTTCATAGTTGCTTTGAAGATTTATCCAGAATTCAGGTGTGTTATTAAATGCAATAGATAGTTTGATCGCCAGTTCAGGGCTAATCCCTGCTCTTTCGTTTACGATTGCCGACAAGTTCACTCTCGCCATACCTATGCCATCTGCTACTTCTGTAATAGTTAGTTCGTATTCCTTAATAAATAATTCTCTCAAAATGGCCCCTGGATGAGAAGGTGCTAATTTCCTTGTTTTTGTTTTCATTTCAATACTTTAATTTTATTAATGATAATCAACTAGGTCAATGTTCAAAATATTTTGCTTTTCAAATTTGAAAATCATTCTTAAGTTTCCTGTAATATTTAATGACCAATATCCTTCGTAATTCCCTTTTAGTTTATGAATATTCTTTCCTAATGCTATGATATCTTTTTCTTCTGTTATTGCATCTAGGGCGCTCATAATCATTTCAAGTTTAATTAAATATCGATTACCTAATAATGCTGTATCTCCTTCCTCATAAAATTTCCGTAAACCTTTATGTGTTATTGTTGTAATCATTTGGCAATGTTACACCGTCATGTGTAATATTACACATTATATTTGAATTTTAGTAATAATACTTTGATAATTAGGTTTATTTATACCTATTTCGCAATAAAGTAAACTCCCCAACTTATAAGGTAAGCTAGGCCGGTCATCATGAAAAACTGTATGGTAGGCCATTTCCAAGAACCTGTTTCACGTTTTACAACTGCCAATGTGCTCATGCATTGCATGGCGAGTACATAAAATAACATTAAGGATAAGGCTGCGGCAAAACTGTATACTTTAGTGCCATCTGGTCTTACTGCTGCTTTTAACTTTGCTCTAAGTGAACTATTGTCTGATTCTTCTACACTATATAAGGTTGCCATGGTTCCCACAAACACTTCACGTGCTGCGAAGGAAGTAATTAAGGCGATGCCAATTTTCCAATCATATCCTAAGGGTGCAATCACCGGCTCCAATTTTTTACCCATTAGCCCAGCAAAAGAGTTTTCTAATTTTTGCGTTCGGTAAACTCTATCAATTTGCTTTTGTTGATCCTTATTATGATTAATATTATTTATAGTTTGTTGAGTGTGGCTTGCTTCCACTTGCTGCATGCGCTCGCTGGGTCCGTAACTACTCAAAAACCATAGCAATAAACTAATTACTATAATGACCTTACCTGCATCTCTTACAAATATGCCTGCTTTTTGGATCATGGTCATGCCCATATTTTTCCAACGTGGCGCACGATACATAGGAAGTTCTAATATAAAGTAACTTTTCTCTTGAATTTTTATAAATAACTTTAAAACAAAACTCGCTAACAAAGCCATTACAATACCTAATACATATAATCCCATCATCAGCAATCCTTGTAAACTTAAAAATCCAAAATAAATTTTATCATCTACGACTAAAGAAATTAATATGGTATACACAGGCAAACGTGCACTACAACTCATAAATGGAGTCACTAAAATGGTAAGTAGCCTTTCTTTTTTATTTTCAATATTACGAGCACTCATGATAGCTGGTACGGCACATGCAAACCCACTTATCATAGGCATCACACTTTTACCATTCAAACCCACTTTACGCATCAATTTATCGCTTAAAAAACTAATGCGTGCCATATAGCCAGTATCCTCTAATAAGGTGATGAGACCAAATAGAATCATGATTTGTGGAACGAAGATGACGATTCCTCCAATGCCTGCTACCAATCCATTTACAATTAAATCCTGCCACCACGCAGTAGGCAATAGGGCATTTAAATAGGTCGTTAAATTGGTGAATATCCATTCAATACCATCCATCGGAAACTTCGCCATCCAAAACACCGATTGAAATAAAATAAAGAGTACCGAAAATAAAATCGCATACCCTCCTAATCGATGTAAAAATATAGTATCTAATTTTTCAGATCTTTTTTTAGTGGCAGTAGGATCGGGGGTCACTACATTCTTTTTCATAATCTCTTGAATGCGACCATACCTTTGCAAAATTTCTTGTGCTTGCGTTTTGGTATGGTTAAAATCATGATCTATTTCAATTTGTTCAATCGTTTCTTGCATTTCTTTTTCCAAAGGGAATGCTTCATGATGCATTAAATAATGTAATGCTGCATAATCGCTATGCGTTGGGTATAATTTTTTGAAAGAATTGATGGCTTCTGGAGCCAACTGTTGGTTATTGATAAAACTTTCTTGATTTCGAGAACGCTTAGTGCTTATAATACTTGTGAGCGCTCTTTTTAAATCACCTAACCCTTTGTTTTTTCTAGCATCCACGGCTACCACTGGAATACCTAAATCCTCTTGTAATCCTGCGATATCTATTTTAATTCCTTTTTTAGTAGCTAAATCGTTCATGGTTAAAGCCAACACAACAGGTACTTTTAAGTCAATAATTTGACTGCAAAAAAGCAGATTCCTTTTTAAATTACTAGCATCTGCCACCAATAAAATCATATCGGTTTGTATGTCGTGATCTACTCCCATCAGCACTTTATACGCAACCCATTCATCTTCTCTTTTGGGGTAAAAACTATAGGTCCCAGGCAAGTCAATCAAGGTGCTCGGAAATGACCCCAACATTAAATCACCCGTTTTTTTATCTACAGTGACCCCGGGGAAATTACCCACTTTTTGATGTAAGCCAGTTAAGGCGTTAAAAAGTGAACTTTTACCACAATTGGGATTCCCCACTAAGGCGATATGAATACTTGGCTTCATGCTAGGGGGCAAAGCTAACTTTTATGTATAAGCCTTTGTTACGAAATAGGAAATTGAGGGGGGTGCTAAGGTCCTGACTTATATCATCTTTTGGGTAGCATACCCATATCCTGAATACCCTTGATTTACAAGGTTTTGAATCCTTTGCATGAATTCCTATTTGCTTTACTTATTTTTACATTATAAATAATCATAGTGTATGCGTTTTATTGTAGTCATTTTCGTAGTGTTAGGTCCTATTTTAGGAATGGGTCAAAAAGTAAAAAAAGCCGACAAGGTTTTAATGCAACATATTCAAAATCACATTCAATATTTAGCAAGTGATGAATTAGAAGGTCGTCGTGCTGGAAGTGCAGGCGAATTAAAAGCAGTAAACTACATTGTAGCACAATATCAAGCTTTAGGAATACAACCTATGGGAACCGAAGGGTATATTCAATCTTTCCCTATTGATGAAGGAAAAAAATTAACAGCAACTTCTTTTTTGCATATCAATAAAAAGCCATTGATTGTAGAAAAAGATTTCTTTCCCTTATCCAATAGTGGCATGGCGGACATTACTTCTAAAACTTCTATGGCATTGAATGAATCCAATCAAGTTTGGTTCAAAGATTTAAATGAAGCTTTTGAAGAAAATACAAGTAATCCTCATTTTGATATTAATGAATGGGTTAACAATACCGTTAAAAATGTAAAACAAAAAGGGGCTACTGCTTTATTCTTATTTAATAAAGGCAACGTGGTGGATAATATTCAGTACAATAAATTTGATACCACTAAAGCGTTTGAGCTTCCTGTTATTTATATTACTAAAGAAGGGGTTACAAAAGCATTAGGAAATGAGATTGAAACCTATGAAGTTGAAGCCAGCATTCATTTTGAGCATGGTACGCGTACGGCGCACAATGTGGCTGCATTCATTGATAACAAAGCTGCTAACACGGTCATTTTAGGAGCACACTTGGATCATTTAGGATACAATCAAGATCATAATGCATTAGATATAAATGATCAAGTAAGAAATGGTGCAGATGATAATGCAAGTGGAACGAGTGCTTTAATTGAAATCGCAAAATCACTTGCAAAAAAATCTCCCAAAAACAATAACTATTTAATTCTTCATTTTTCGGGTGAAGAATTAGGATTGTTTGGAAGTAAGTATTGGTTGGAGCATTCAACGTATCAAGGTAATTTTAATTACATGATTAATATGGATATGGTGGGTCGTTATGATACCGCACGTAAATTAACAGTGGGGGGCTATGGCACTTCTAGTAAGTGGGCTGGTATTTTACCGAATACACCTACTAGCTTATTAACGCATTATGATAGCGCAGGATCGGGCCCAAGTGATCACGCTAGTTTTTATCGTAAGGATATGCCTGTCTTATTTTTATTTACAGGAAGTCATAGTGATTATCATAAAGCGTCTGATGATTGGGACAAAATTAATTACAACGGAGAAGCAGCTGTTATTCATTATATACAAGCGATTATTAAAAATACAGATGCTGCTGGCAAACTTGATTTCTTAAAAACACGTGAACAAGCAATGGGCAAAAGTAGTAAGTTTACAGTGAGCTTAGGAGTGATGCCCGATTATGCTTTTACGGGTACGGGGGTGCGTATAGAAGGTGCTACGCCAGGCAAGCTGGCAGAGCGTTTGGGCCTAAAAGGCGGCGATGTTTTATTGCAAGTAGGCGACTATAAATTAGTGGATGTGATGGGGTATATGGGTGCCTTAGGGAAGTTTAAAAAAGGGGACAAAACCACTTTAATTTATAAACGCGGAAATGAAGAGATAAAAGTGGACATTGAATTTTAATTGATTTATTTTTGTTGACATCATTTTAATTTTATCTAAATACTTTGAGCAGTAAATTAATTTTAGATCAGGACGCTATCAACGAACACGATTTTGAAGGTTCGCGTATTTTAGGTATTACAGCGCCTATTAAAAATTATCAGTTTTGTATTTTATTAAATCAATACATGGGGTTTGAGTTTCGTTTCAATCCCGATCATGAAATTGCTTTGAAGCGAAAAAATAGAACCTATTATTTTTCTATGTATGAGGGAAATGAATCCAACACTTCCATTCAACATTTTGTGTATCACAATCAATTTGACGGTGAGTATTTGCTCCCCGAATTAAAACATATGGATTTTATTTGGTGGATCAGAGGGGAGTGGATTGAAGACGAAAAAGTCAATGACATATTGCAAACTATTCGTGGTATGAAAGGCGTACAATTAGTCGTAGAGCTCACTCCAGAGCATATCAAAAACAAAGGCAACCTGATTTTTGAATAGTTACTTATACCTGCACGGTGATATTTTTTTCTCCCTTTGTAGTACAATGTCCAATGGGCTCAATAGTTTCAATGCCTGCATTTTTTAAAATGGCTTGCACTTCTGCTAAAGAAGCGGGTGCAACAGCGATTAACAATCCTCCATTCGTTTGAGGATCAGGAAGTAATTGAAATGCTTCCATTACATTCACGCCTGGTTCAAATGCTACTCCTTTACTATATGCATTCCAATTGCGTGAAGTTGAATCTGGAACAGCTTTTAATGCTATGTAGGTTCGTGCTTGTTCAATGATGGGAATATTATGGTATTGAATTTCGGCACTCAATCCACTTCCTTCCATCATTTCTGTTAAGTGTCCTAATAAACCAAATCCAGTAATATCCGTCATCGCATGTACTCCTTGCACACTCCCCAATTGCTCTCCTACTTTATTTAAGGTGGTTAATTGCTTTACTAATAATTTTAAATCTTCGGGAGTTAATAATTGTCTTTTTTGTGCAGTCGCTAACACGCCCACTCCAATAGGTTTAGTAATTAATAAAACATCGTTTACTTGTGCTGTATTATTTTGTTTTAAATTTTTAATTGCAATCATGCCGTTCACTACTAATCCAAAAATGGGATCTTGACTATCTATACTATGTCCTCCTGCCATCACGATACCCGCTTCCTGACACACTTTGCGCGCACCTTCCATGACTTCACTCGCTACCGATGCAGGAATAGTATTGATAGGCCAACCTAAAACTGCTAGCGCAAAAATAGGTTTACCACCCATTGCATACACATCACTTATGGCATTAGCTGCAGCAATTTGGCCAAAGTAAAATGGATCATCCACAATGGGCATAAAAAAATCGGTCGTACTTATTAATGCATTATTTTCATCTATTTGATAAACTGCTGCATCATCTTTACTGTCATTACCAACTAATAATTGTGGGATATTATTTCCTACACTATGTGTTGCTAAAATTTCAGAAAGCACTGCAGGTGCAATTTTGCAACCACATCCACCACCTTTTGAATATTGCGTTAATTTATATTCCATGAATCTTTTTTCTTTTTATTGTTCTTTTAAATATTTTTTATGAACTTGAATTTTTTAGGGGACAGGGATTTCTATAATTTGTTTTTCGAATGCTTTAAGGGTTTCTTCCTCTCCATTTTCTAGCCATAAACCAATCGAATGATCCAATGCCTTTGTCAATGATTTTTGCATGGATGAAATTTCCCATTGCTTCCCTGTAATTTGTTTTAAAGAAACGGGGTTGGGAGCATCGCTTGAAAATTTTGTTTGATTCATGTTAAATCCAATTCCAATGACGGTCCAGGTCCAGGATTCTCCTCTAAGTATGTTTTCTATCAGAATTCCTCCTGCCTTTCTGTCACGCCAGTAGATATCATTGGGCTTTTTTATTCTAGTTTCATCCCCTGCAAATGCTGCAAAAAAGGCCTGTGCACCCAAAGCAACGGCTGCCGACAACCCAATTTGGTCCATTGGACCCCAATTTTGTTCCATTTTTAAGGTTTTTAGCTCTAAAACATAGCTACAAAGTAGGTTTTCGCCCTTACTACTCTCCCAAACTCGACCATGTTGCCCCTTTCCATGGGTTTGAAAATCAGTACGATAGCAACTGCCAGATACCGCTATTTGCTCTTGAATTTGCTTCATGGCATAAATATTGGTACTATCTACACTAGACAGTTCGATGAGCGGCGCTCCTAACAGGATAATTGGTGTGGCAGGTAACAAAGAATTGTTATTTTTGTAAAGTTAGCATAGATTCATATTCATTAAAATTATCTTTAGACTAATAAGGCATTCACCCATAAATTAAACGCATCCTTGGAACCTCTTTCCGCTATTACCAATCGTAAAAAAACTACGACCACTCAAACGACACGCAATTCTAAAATTTTCAAGACCATTATTCAGGCTATCCAGGATAAAAAAGGCGAAAATATAATCAGTTTGGACCTTCGCAAAATTCACGAAGCTGCCACCGATTTTTTTATTATTTGTGAAGCTAATAACATTACACAGTTAAGGGCGATTGCCGATAATGTGGAATATGAAGTCAAAACAAAATGTGCGGAATGGGCGTATAAAAGTGAAGGCAAAACGGCTGCGCAATGGTTGTTGATCGACTACATTAATATAGTAGTGCATGTGATGCATCCTGATTCCAGAAAGTTTTATCAGTTAGAAGAAATGTGGAGTGATGCAGATGCAAAAATGCATGATCTATAAAAAAATGAAAACCAGGTAGTAAAATAACTATCTAAAATGATAACTAGTACAAGAAATAACTATCTAAAAAATAAATAGTAAAAAATAACTAGTTGGAATAAATAAGAAGATCGAAAAATAAAAGAATATATGATTCCTGAAAATAATTCAAATAAGAAAGGTGCTCCTAAGGGAGACGGTCCTAAATTACCTAAGTTTAATGTCTATTGGATATACGGTTTAATTGCATTATCCCTTTTGTCTGCTCGTTTTTTTCAAATGGCACCAGATATTATTACGACTACCGAACAAGAGTTTAAGCAAGTGATGTTGACGAGAGGCGATGTAGAGCGTATTGATTTAGTTCAAAACAAAGAATTGGTTCGTGTATACATAAAACCAGATAGTATTGAAAAGGATTTTTATGTACAAAAACTAAAACGTAAAATTGAAAAAGCAAAAGTAAAAGGGGTTCCCTTATTTGAATTTAGTGTGACCGATTGGAATAGTTTCAATGAACGTTTACAAAAATTCTACGAACAAAAAAGTATTCAAGAAGTGCCTCAAAATACGGTGAAAGAAGGGGAGTGGTTTGGACCTATTGCCAATACTATTTTTTCATTGGGATTACTTGTGGTGGTTTGGGTGCTACTCATGCGCAAGATGGGCGGCGGCGGAGGAAGTGGCGGTGGCCCAGGGGGTATATTTAATGTTGGAAAATCTAAAGCTACTTTATTTGAAAAAGGCGGCACTAAAGTGAATATTACTTTTGCGGATGTAGCAGGTTTAGAAGAAGCCAAAGAAGAAGTGATGGAAATCGTAGACTTCTTAAAACAACCTAAAAAATATACGGCCTTAGGCGGTAAAATTCCTAAAGGGGCTTTATTAATAGGCCCTCCAGGTACAGGTAAAACTTTATTAGCGAAAGCGATGGCAGGCGAAGCGCAGGTTCCTTTCTTTAGTTTAAGTGGATCTGACTTTGTTGAAATGTTTGTGGGTGTGGGAGCGAGTCGTGTGCGTGATTTGTTTAAGCAGGCGCGCGAAAAAGCACCTTGTATTATTTTTATTGATGAGATAGATGCAATTGGTCGTGCTCGTGGAAAAAATGCCATGATGAGTAATGACGAACGTGAAAATACATTGAACCAATTGTTGGTAGAAATGGATGGATTTGGTGGCGACACAGGTATTATTATTTTAGCTGCAACCAACCGTCCCGATGTGTTGGATTCTGCTTTATTAAGACCGGGTCGTTTTGATCGTCAAATATCAATTGATCGTCCTGACTTAAAGGGACGTGAGGAGATTTTTAAAGTACACTTAGGTCCTATTAAAGTGTCAGAAAGTTTAGACATTCATAAGTTAGCGGAACAAACTCCAGGATTTGCAGGAGCAGACATTGCGAATGTATGTAATGAAGCCGCTTTAATTGCAGCTCGTAAAGGAAAGACAGGTGTGGACATGAAGGATTTCCAAGACGCCATTGATAGAGTGATTGGTGGATTAGAAAAGAAAAATAAAATCATTTCTAAAGAAGAAAAAGAAGTGATTGCATATCATGAAGCGGGTCATGCTATTTGTGGATGGTTTCTAGAACATGCGTATCCATTATTAAAAGTAACGATTGTGCCAAGAGGTACAGCTGCATTAGGATATGCGCAATACACTCCAAAAGAACAATACTTATATACTACCGAACAGTTAACCGATCAAATGTGTATGACATTGGGTGGTCGTGCTGCTGAAGAAATTTTCTTTGGTCGCATTTCAACTGGTGCTTCTAATGATTTACAACAGATCACTCGTATGGCGTATTCAATGGTGACTACATATGGTATGAATGATAAAATAGGGAACGTAAGTTTTTATGATCCTTCACAAGAAAACACTTTTCAAAAACCATTTAGTGAAGAGACTGGAAAAATTATTGACGAAGAAGTACGCAAAATGATTGATGCAGCTTATCAACGTACTTTAGTTTTATTACGTGATAAAAAAGAACAAGTTGAAAAATTAGCAAAAGAATTATTGGATAAAGAAGTGTTGCATAAGAGTGATGTAGAAGAGTTGATTGGCAAGCGTCCTTATGAAGAAGTGAAGGAAGTGAATTTAGATGCTCCAGTTGAAGTTACAGCTCCCGCTGCAGTTGTAGCAGAAACTGCTGCCGCTGAAACAACTCCAGAAGTCGCAACCACTCCAGAAAATAATTCAGATACTCCACTTTAATACTTTAATAGCATGGACTCGCAAGGTGCAAGAATTAAAATATTACACAAAATAAAAAATGCTTTAAGGGAGCCTGTTGCTGTGCCTTTCCCTGAGCAAGTGGCGGATAGTCCTCTATTCATGCCTTCTGGGGAAGAACTTACCATCGAGTTTGCTGAAAAATTCACAGAACTATTAGGCAAGTTTGTATACTGTGCAGATGAAGCAGAATTAGTTAAAAAATTATCTGGCCTCATTCAACAACAAAAATGGGATAAAATTTATTCTCGTGAGGCAGGCTGGTTGGATGATATGAAGGAATATCATTTTGATCCTGTGACCACAGACGACTTAGCAGGTTGCGATGCATCTATTACCTTATGTGATCATTTAGTAGCACGAACTGGAACAATTGTATTGAGCAGTCAACAATTAAGTGGTAGAACTTCTAGTGTATATGCACCTATTCATATTTGTATTGCTTACACGCATCAATTAGTGTTTGATATATCTGATAGTTTAGCGCAGTTTAAAAAAGAAGCGGATGCAATGCCGAGCATGATCAGCTATGCCACTGGGCCTAGTCGTACAGCGGATATTGAAAAGACTTTAGTGGTGGGAGTGCATGGCCCCAAGGAAGTGTATTGTTTTTTAGTAGATAAATTAATGGATTAGCAGCTTCATCATAAGTGAATTTCCACCTTTAATATAGCATCATGGATTTAGCACCGGGCAAAAAAATATATTTTCTCTCTGACTTTCATTTGGGGGCACCCAATAATATTGAAAGCCGTCAAAGAGAGGATGCTGTGGTGGCCTTTTTGAAACAAGCAAAGCAAGATGCAGCCGCTTTTTTTATTGTAGGTGATATTTTTGATTTCTGGTTTGAATATCAAACAGTGGTTCCCAAAGGATTTATTAGATTATTGGGTTGTTTGGCTGAAATCTCGGATGCGGGTATCCCATTACACATCTTTACCGGCAATCATGATTTATGGATGAAGGATTATCTCACACAGGAATTAAATGCTAAAGTGTATTTTAAACCTGAAGTTTTTCATCTTGGAAATAAAAAGTTTTACATAGGGCACGGTGATGGACTAGGACCTGGAGACAGAGGGTATAAGTTCATTAAAAAAATATTTACCAATCCTTTGTGTAAATGGTTATTTAGGTGGATACATCCTGATGTAGGAATTCAGTTAGCCAATTTTTTTAGCAGTCAAAGTCGTGCAAAAACAGGGAGTGCTGACGAGCAATTTTTAGGAGAAGATAAAGAGTGGCTTATCATTTATACCAAACAAAAAGCAGCAGAAATAAATGTTGATTATTTTGTTTTTGGCCATCGTCATTACGCTATTGATTTTACCATTAATGAAACCACTCGATATATTAATTTAGGAGATTGGATCAAATTGTATACTTATGGTGTTTTTGATGGCAATAATATGTCTCTAGAAAAGTGGACTTTAAAATAAATGTTATGAATCTGGAACAAGAAATATTAAGCAATCCTATTAAAAATTATTTGTACATCCTAGGTATTATTTTAGCGACTTATATTTTAAAAAGATTTGTATCCCGATTTTTTGCAAGCATCATATACACTTGGGTAGACAAAAAAAATCATTCAGAGCTTCGTAAAAGTCATGTGCATCGTTTAGTAGTTCCCATAGAGCAATTTTTATTATTTCTTGTTGCGGTTATTGCTTTATATGAATTAAAATTCCCTGAAGTATGGAATGTTCATTTATTCAAATTGACTTTACAGGAAGTCATTGAGTCGGTTGTTAAATTATCATTTATTATTTTACTAATACGTGTTTCACTTCGCACACTTGAATTTATTTCTATTATTTTAGAGGAAAGATCTAAGCTAACAAAGGATCAAACAGATGATCAGTTAGTTTTATTTTTTAGAGACTTTTTCAAGGTCATTTTATATATCATTGGGGTGTTGCTGGTATTGCGTTATGTATTTAATGAAAATATTGGCAATTTAGTGACTAGCTTAAGTATCGTAGGAGCCGCTGTGGCTTTATCTATGCGAGAAAGTTTGGAAAACATCATTGCTTCTTTTATTATATTTTTTGATAAGCCATTTACAGTGGGTGATTTAGTGAAAGTGAATAATTTCACAGGCACCATTGAAAAAATTGGATTGCGTAGCACTCGTATTCGAACACAGGATAAAACTTATATCACGGTTCCTAATAAACAAATGGTAGATACGATTGTGGATAATATTAGTTTGAGATCTGAGCGCAAAATTGAAATGGATATTCAATTAAGTGTACAAACATCAGCTAGTTTACTTTCAGCATTAAGTAGTCATGTGCGTTTGATGATTGCACAAGAATCAAATATTATTTCTTCTTCAGTTTTTGTAGCTGAAGCAGGTAAGCAATCGCATGTTATTCATGTAGAATGTTTCATTTCCATGCAAGTGGATATTAATTCACTTCAACAATTAAGAGAAAAATTAAATGTGGCGGTGATTGAATTTGCTAATCAACATCAAATTCAATTTTCAGACAAAGGCTAATTTATAAACTACTTTTTAAGCTGACTAAAAAACTGCGTAAGTTTTTTAAGCTATTTAAAATGGCAACATCTTTTTCTGCTTTTTCCTTATTATTTTTCAAATAAGTTTTTGCGCCATCAATGGAGTATTTTTTCTCACGTAGTAGAAAATGAATTTGTTTTAAAAATTCAATATCCTGGGCTCTAAATAATCTATCCCCCTTTCTGGTTTTACGTGGTTGTATTTGCTTAAACTCTTTTTCCCAATATCTAATTAAGGAAGTGTTCACGTTAAACCAATGAGCCACTTCTCCAATAGGGTAGTATAATTTTTGTTGTAAAATTTCGGCCGAAGGAATATTTAATTTTCCCATTTCAGCATCCATAGCTGCAAATGATTTACGACCTCTTTTTTGTTTGCTGTGATGTGCATTTAAATGTTGGGCAGCACGAGATACAATAGGAAGAGATTCTTCTTCTAAAACATTTTCAGTAACTACATTTAAAGTTTGTTTAGGAAGGTTTGCTTTTGGTAAATTAGTACTGGCTTTAGAAGTCTTTGGCGCGACAATATGAACCGCTTCAGAGGGTTCACTACCAAATAAATCCATTTGTTGCAAGTGCTTCGCCATAAATCAAAGTTAAGGTTCTATTTACTTGAACTAATGCCTATAAATGATTGGTGGATAAATTGTTAAGTAAGGTGTATTTTTGCATATGCGTTTATTTCTATTAGCTGACAGTTCTTATCACATTCCACCTATAGTGGTGTACCAAAAAATATTGGATATAATCAATGCTGGTAAGGCTTCTGCTCATTTACATTATTATATTGTAGGAGATCATTTTCCTACTTTTTACCAAGACGCGTATGAAGCACATTCCAATGTTACTTTATTAAAGAAGTACCCAGCAGAAAAGCTTATCAGCGAGGTGACGAATGCCATTGTACTTCATTTTGGAAGTAGTTTAAAAGGAAGTCAACAATTTCCACAGTATTTTATTCCTTTATCAGGCCCCGGTTTGATCCAAAACAGTTCGCTTTTCCAAAAGTTACAAAGCTGGATCACTTTTAAAGGTTTTATTAAAAAAGCAACAAGTGTTTTTGCAACCAACACATGGACCCAATCCTACTTGAACTTGAATCTTCCTAAAAATAGCAATACGATACATAATGCTTTTTTACCTATATCCGGTTTGCCTCAATTGGAATGGGTGAGTATTTCGTCTGCTAAGCAAGAGTTAACGCAAGGTGCCGATTACTATTTGGCAATGATTTCTGTCGACCATTTTGTGAACACCTTAAAAGAGTTCTCCATTTTTAAAAAATGGCAACACACTAGCATGGCATTGGTTTTTGTTTGGGATACATCGCAACAAATGGAGCAAGCAATACAATTGCAAAAAGGGTATAAATACAGAGACGCCATCGTTCATACATTCATTCAAGACTTAAGTATGGAAGAGTTAGCGGGTTCTTATGCGATTTTATGGGGTCAAGCTCATTTTGATAAATTACCTTGGATGGAATGGGCTATTCAATTTAAAATTCCGTTGATGTTGGATACTGCCATTATTCTTCCTGATTCTTTTACAAATGCAGGTGAAATATTTAATTTTCAAGAAAGTACGGCACTGTCTAATCACTTCAAGTTATATTATAAAGATGAAGTGTATCGACAATCAAGAGCTAATATGGGAAGTCAGTGGTATGAAACTTATCAAAAGGAATATGCGCAAAACACAGCCATTCGCATACCTATTGACTTGCATTCCTAAGCTTCAATTTCACCTTTCATTTCACCTTTCATTTCACCTTTCATTTGGAGCGCTCACTTTTTCTTCTCGAACCATAATCACTTTTATTTCTAGCGCAGATTCATCTTATATATCTTGTTTAAAATTTGTATTTTTGCTGACAAATTAAAACTATGCATCAATCCTCTATCAACGTACAAATAAGCTTGGACGAACAAAAAATTCCACAGGATATTCAATGGTCTGCAACAGATAGTACTGCCCAAGAATCTCAATCGGCTCGTGCTATGATGATTACTTTTTGGGATCCTACCGATAAAACTGCTTTGCGTATTGATTTATGGACAAAGGATATGATGGTAGATGAGATGGCCGATTTTTTTTATCAGAATTTAATGGGTATGGGTGATACTTATTTAAGAGCTACACAGGATCCGGCTTTGGCAGATGAGTTCAAGCAATTTGCACAATCTTTTTATAAAAAATTTAGAGCAAGTCAATTAGATCAAAACAAAAAATAAATTTTTTTTTATGAGTTTAGAAACACAAGTAATGTCCTTTATGAAGGACGCGATGAAAAATAAAGATGAGGCTTTGTTAAGAGGGTTACGTGCTATTAAAGCAGAAATTATAAAAGCAAAAACAGAACCAGGGGCGAATGGTGAAATTTCTGAAGATGGAGAAATGAAATTATTGCAAAAGTTAGTAAAGCAACGTAAGGATTCATTAGCTATTTATGAACAACAAAACCGTTCCGATTTAGCCGCTAAGGAATCTGAAGAAATTGCTATCATTGAAAAATTCTTGCCAGCACAAATGAGCGAAGAAGATGTGAAAGCTGCGGTGCAAGCCATTGTCACTGAATTAGGAGCTGCTGGTCCACAGGACTTAGGAAAAGTGATGGGCGTTGCTACTAAAAAATTAGCAGGACAAGCGGATGGAAAAGTAATATCTGCAATGGCTAAAGCTATTTTAACGCCTCAGTAAATCATGATTATTTTAGGATCTAAAATGGAGTCCTACACAAGTTTATAAACCTTTCGATTATGTGGTTAGATATTGTCACAGGAACATTATTTATTCTTGCTTTGTTGCAAGGGTATCGACATGGTTTTATTAGAGCCGTCATTTCATTCTTTTCTCTTTTCATAGGGCTTGTAGTAGCGTATCAGTTTTCAGGCTTTATTGCAAAACAATTAAAAGAGCACACACAAATTCAAAGTCATTGGATTCCATTCATCGCTTTTATGATTGTTTTAATATTGGTTTTACTCGTATTAAAAATGGCTGCTGGCTTATTACAACAAACAGCAGATTGGTTGATGATGGGATGGTTTAATAAAGTATTAGGAGTCGTTTTATATGCTTTTATTTATTTTACTATTTGGAGTTCTATTGTTTACTTTTTACAAATTTTAGGGGTGTTGGAGCCGAGTCAAATGAAGGACACTTATACGTACGAATATCTTCATAAATGGTGGCCTTATTGTTTGCAAAAAATGGGTGAATGGCTGCCCTTTATTAAAAACACAATCACTACTTTTTCTACCCAACTCAATGTCAAAACTTCGGTATAAATAGCATCTCAAAAAAGCCATCATTGACTGTATTTAGGGGCCTCCTCGTCCCGTGTAAACCCAATATTATATTTTAACAAAATGGGTGGGGATCGGGGGTTCAAATAAGGTTTATTTACTATGAATTAACTATCTTTAACCATATAGGGATTAACTACTTTAGAATCCTATTATTTATCACATGGAATACGAGTTAAAAAAGGAAGGAAAATTTGAGTACCTCGAAGTGGGTGAAGGCGAAACGCTGATGTTATTGCATGGGCTCTTTGGTGCGCTAAGTAATTTCTCGGATCTCATTGAAAAATTTAGACACACACATAAAGTAGTCGTTCCTATTTTACCTTTATTTGACTTGGATATTTTACATACCAGTGTTACAGGATTGGCTAAACATGTGACACATTTTATTGACCATAAGGGGTATGATAATATACATTTACTAGGTAATTCATTAGGTGGCCACGTGGGCTTAGTGTATGTTTTAAAAACACCCGAAAAAATTAAATCTTTAACCTTGACGGGTAGTAGTGGTTTATTTGAAAATGCTATGGGAGATAGTTATCCTAAAAGAGGGGATTATGAATATATCAAAAATAAAACAGCACAAACATTTTACGATCCTGCAGTAGCCACTAAGGAGTTGGTGGATGAGGTGTTTGAGATTACATGCAATCGCATTAAAGTGATTAAAATACTTGCTCTAGCAAAAAGTGCTATCAGAAATAATTTAGCGGAGGAGTTGCACCAAATCAAACAACCCACTATGTTAATTTGGGGAAAGAACGATATTGTTACTCCTCCTTTTGTAGCGGAAGAGTTTAAAAAATTGATTCCCAATAGTCAATTACAATTTATTGATAAATGCGGTCACGCCCCTATGATGGAAGTGCCCAACGAGTTTAATATTATTTTAGAAAACTTTTTACAATCCTTACCAAAATAAATAGAATGGTCGTATCATCTATTGCAGTCACAAATTACCCGATGCTTCATTTGGAAGATAAAGTATCCTTTGTATTGCAATGCATGGAAGATTATGATGTTTTTCAGTTGCCTTTAGTTAAGGATGATTATTATATTGGATTAGTCAATAAAGAAGATGTGTTGGATTTGGATGAAAACCAAACCCTTGCAGTCATAGCTGATCAACTTACCCGATTAGCTTTATCAAATACTGCGCATTTTACTGCGGCCCTAAATTTATTTGCAAAAAATCAGTTGTCGCTTTTGCCTATTTTAAATGATCATCAAGAATGTATAGGAGTGATTCCTCAAAAAAATTTAAATGAATTATTGGCGCAATTTTTAGGAGTCGATTTACCTGGTGCTATTATTGTAGTTTCTATTTCTCCTTATCAATATTCTTTAGCGGAACTAAGTAGATTGGTAGAAACCAATAATGCTCAAATCACGCAACTTAATACTCATTTTGAGGAATCGAATGGCTCATTGGTGATTACCTTTAAACTGAACAAAGAAGAAGCTTCAGCGATCATTGCAACTTTACAAAGATATAATTATCAAGTACTTCATTACTTTGGAAATAGCCCTTTACATAATGATATCGAAGATCATTATCAACACTTAATGAATTATTTAGATGTTTAATTGTAAAAAGTATTTCCTGTTCTTTTTAATATTTATTTCTTTAAGTGAATGGGCACAAGCTCAATTTACTATTAAGTCTATTGACATAGAAGGAAATACAAAAACCAAAAGTTATATTTTATTACGGGAGCTTCCTTATCATGTAGGCGATTTTATATCTAAAGATTCGTTAGAAGTATTGAACACTCTTGCAGAACAACAATTATATAATACTTCCTTATTCTTATCTACAAAAGTTACTTCACAGTTTTTACAAGGCAATGAAAACGGACAGGTTCAAATTCAAATTGTGGTCAAAGAAAGGTGGTATACTATTCCTAAGCCTTATTTTAAATGGGTAGATCGAAATTTTAGTCAATGGTGGAACGAACAGCATCATAGCTTAGATCATGTAAATTATGGAGTTAGTTTATACCAAAGTAATTTGACCGGGAATAATGATAAACTAGTAATAGGAGTCATTGGAGGATATACGAAACAAAATATTTTGCGTTATCAATTACCTTTTTTTGATAAAAAATTAAAATATGGGTTTGGTTTGGGTTGGCAAAATTATGCCCAAAAAGAAATTAATTATACTACTCAAAACGACAAGCAAGTATTTTTCAAAACCTTAGACTTCATAAGAAGTGGGTATCGCGCTAATGTTAATTTATCCTATCGTCCTAATTTATTTGAACGACATTCCTTGCAGATAGGATGGGGCAAGGAACAATTATCGGATTCGGGTTTTTTGAAACAGCCTCTATTTTTACCTAATTATAAAAAGGCATTATCCTACATTGATCTTAGTGTCGCTTACACTAAAATTCAATTTGATTATAATGCTTATCCTACCAAAGGGAATAGCACCGAGTTTATTGCGTTTCAACGTTTCTCCAAGGCTTCTAATTTTACTTCTATTCAATTTAGAAAAATTAAAGCACATTCCTTTTCTCCTAAAAACTTTATCTTATTCGAATCTAATTCGATGCTCAAATTTTTACCTAATTACAATTATTTAGATACCCGGTTAGTGGGGTATGGAAATTTGCAATTCAATGGTTTAGAATATTATATTATAGATGGGAATGCGGCTACTATTTTCAAAACATCACTTCAACATTCCATTGGTAGTATCACTATAAAAAATCCGATCACTCAAAAATTCCTTCCTGAGGCGAAATTTCAGTTTTGGGTCCGTGCTTTCTCCAACCTCGGATATGTATATAGTGATCATGTTTTAAATACGAATAAATTATCCAATACGCTCATTCGAACAGCGGGGATAGGCCTAGATGTTATCAGTATCTATGATTTTGTGTTAAAAATTGATTATAGTGTGAATCAGCTTGGAGACAAAGGTTTATATTTACACGGTGGAATCAATTTTTAAATTTTAATGAAAGTAGCAATTTACAGTAGAGGGGTTGATTTGGATCAACAGCAATCATTAAATGCGTTGTTGTTAGAGCTTCATCGTTATGATATCACTATTTGTATTTTTCATGATTTAATACAAAAATTTAACTTGTTGGCTCCCGCTGACAAGCAGGAGTATATACCTTTTTTATCGGCCCATGATTTGCCTAATAATATTGATTGTTTAATTAGTTTGGGCGGAGATGGAACCGTTTTAGATTCGGTGACTTTAGTAGGAGATTCTAATATTCCTATTTTAGGTATTAATTATGGTCGTTTAGGATTTTTAGCTTCTATATCAAAGGATGAATTAAGTACCATGGTGGAAGCTTTAGTGAGCGGTACTTTTGTGATTGATAAAAGAGCTTTAATTCACTTAGATGCCAATATCCCCATTTTTGGAACGACTCCTTTTGGATTAAATGAATTTGTGATTCATAAGCGAGATATTTCTCCTATGATTAAAATTCACACTTACTTAAATGGTGAGTTTTTAAATTCTTATTGGGCAGATGGTATTATTGTTTCTACACCCACCGGTTCCACTGGCTATAATATGAGCTGTAATGGCCCCATTTTATTCCCTGATTCAGCTAGTTTTGTAATTACTCCAGTTGCACCGCATAATTTAAATGTAAGATCGATTGTAGTTCCCAATACTTCAGTAATTTCATTTGAAATAGAGGGGCGTACAGAGGAATTATTGTGTGCTTTAGATGCTCGAAAGGAAATTGTACCTAAGTCCATTCAATTGGCTTTGAAGCAAGAATCCTTTACAGTGAGCTTTATAAGACTCAATGAAAACAGCTATTTAACAACATTACGTACCAAATTAACTTGGGGACTAGATAAAAGAAATTAGAAAGTATGGGTAAGAGAGTTTTAATTTTTATTAGTTTTTTATATTTTTCTAATGGCGCATGGGCACAACACCATGAGCTGTCCGAAAATTTTGCAGAAGCGGGTGTCATGTATGGCATGGCTTCCTATCAAGGTGATATTTCACCAGATGTTCAAGTGTATTATCGCAACTATGGCGCTTTTGTAAAAAAGCAAATTAATAATTATGTAGGAATCAGATTGAATGTGGAGATGCAAAAATTAGCAGCACATGATATGCTATCTTCCGATCCTTATGCAATTGCAAGGAATGCGAATTTCTTGATTAACACATTGGACTTAAGTGCAATGGGAGAATTTTATTTTTTAAATTATATATCAGGATCTAGAAATAAAAAATTTACACCTTATGTAGGCATGGGCGTGGGTTATTTGTTAACGCTGGAAACGATTCGTAATAATAATACGAGTGTGGTCCCTGCAGATAATGCCACCACAAAGTCGGATTTGCCACTTACCTTCCCCATTAATTTTGGTTTAAAATATAATATTTATCGTCAGTTTAATCTTTTCGGAGAAGCGATGTATCGTTTTACGAATACCGATAATCTAGATTTTTTAAATACCAATTCCACTGCCCCCACCTTTGATGCACCCTTAGGGTATCAAGGAAGTCGTTCTGGTAACGACCGCTTTTTTTCTGCCAAAATTGGCATATCTTATACCTTCAACACCATTTACGGTATTGAGCAAAATAAGGGTCAACAAAACAGAAGCTTATTGAACAGGATAAGACGTAAATAAGCTAGGGTTTTATTAATTTTACAGCATGGAAAATTTGGATTCGACGAGATTGCCTAAACATATTGCCATCATAATGGATGGGAATGGAAGATGGGCACAGGAAAAGGGGCAGGATCGTTTATATGGACATTTTCATGGGGTAGAAAGCGTACGTAATATTGTGGAAGCCGCTGCCGAAATTGGCATCAAATACCTCACTTTGTATGCTTTTAGTACCGAGAACTGGGATCGACCCGCTCCAGAAGTCGCAGGCTTAATGAGTCTGTTTGTGGACACCATCTCTAAGGAAGTACCTTCATTACATAAAAATAACATCAAGCTTCACTTTATTGGTAATCTGGCTTTATTGCCTGATGATGCCAAAAAGGCCCTTGAAACAGCGACTGCCACCACTGCACAAAATACTGGTTTAGAGCTGATTATTGCCTTAAGTTATAGCAGCCGTTGGGAATTGATTGAAGCCATCCAAAAGCTAGCTCAACAAGTGCAAGATGGGACCTTATTACCCCAAGACATTAAAGAGGCAAGTTTGAGTGCAGCCCTTGCTACCAGTGCTTTTCCCGATCCTGAGCTGATGATTCGCACCAGTGGAGAATACCGAATTAGCAATTTCTTATTATATCAATTAGCCTACGCCGAATTGTACTTTACAGAGACCCGTTGGCCCGATTTTCGTAAAAAAGACCTCATTGAGGCCATCCTTGATTTTCAGTCTAGAGAGCGAAGATTTGGCAAAACAGGCCAACAAGTGCAAACAAATGATGAAAATAAATAATATATTTTATTTTAGGTTTTAACAAAGACTTTGAAATATTACGAGTAATTTGCGACACTTTTAAAATTATAAATGTAGCCCCTTTGCAGATGCAGAAATTTCTTTCAATTTATATAGGATCCTTTTTGGTTCTTTTACTGTCATCGACTTCTTATGCGCAGGTAGCTCCTGTGAAGGATTCGGTGTCCCAAATTAACGTCAAGCTCCTTAATATTCTCAATCAAAAAACACCATCGAAATACAAAATTCGTGCTATTAATGTAGTGGGTAATGTCAATTTTGATGAAAACTTATTATTGTCACTTTCTACCTTAAATATAGGCGATGAAATTTCCTTACCAGGAGGTGAAAATTTTGGAAAAGCGATTCGTAAATTAATGGATCAAAATTATTTCAGTGATGTTAGTATTTGGTTGACCGATTTAGTAGGAAATGAAGTTGATGTAGAAATCGCAGTGGTGGAACGCCCACGTTTATCAAAGTATAATTTTATTGGGGTTCGTAAATCTGAAACAGATGAATTGTCTGGAAAAACTGGATTAACGCCTAACAGGGTGATCACGCAAAACATGAAAATCACAGCAGTGGAAGGGATTAAAAAGTTTTTTGCGGAGAAGGGTTTTCAAGATGTGAAAGTAAGTATTAAAGAAAAAAAGGACGCTACTAAAAAGAATAGTTTGTTGTTGGATTTCTTAGTAGATCGTGGCCCTAAAGTACGTATTAATAGTATCAATTTTGGTGGAAATATAGTGGATGAAGCGAAGTTGAAAAAAAGCTTGAAAGAGATTCACGAAAAGTCGAGAATGACTTTATATCCTGTGTATGACAAACCCATGATTGTAAAAACGTCTCCTTATACTTTCGAACAATATTTAAGCGAGAAAGGATATTTGACATTTACTAAAACACGTAAAGTATTAAGCCCTTATGTGAGAGTGAAATTGAGTTCTTCAAAGTACAATGTTAAAAAATACGACGAAAGCAAGGATAATTTATTAAACTACTATAACTCTTTAGGATTTCGTGATGCGGTGATAGAAAAAGATACTTTATATCATAATGCAGCAGGAAATTTAAATATCGATATTCAATTAAAAGAAGGTCGTAAATATTATTTCGGAAACATTTCATGGAGAGGTAACACCAAGTATGCTGATTCTTTGTTAACGAGTATTTTGAATATTAAAAAGGGAGACATTTATAACCGTGAAATTTTATACAATAAGTTAGGAAAAACACCTACTGCGGAAGGCGGAGATGTAAGTGGATTGTATCAAGATGATGGTTATTTATTTTTCAACATTGATCCTATTGAAACGGCCGTATATAATGACACCATCGATTTTGAAATTAGATTACGTGAAGGTCCTCAAGCCACTATTAAAACGATTCGAATTGCAGGTAACGAAAAAACAAAAGACTTTGTAATTCGTCGTGAAATTAGAACCTTGCCTGGAGATAAATTTAGCCGTACCTTATTAATACGTTCACAACGTGAGATTGCTCAGTTAAATTATTTTGATCAAGAAAAAATTAAAATTGATCCAGTGCCTAATCCAGAAGATGGAACAGTGGATATCAATTATGGGGTAGAAGAAAAATCAAGCGATCAATTAGAATTAAGTGCGGGTTGGGGTGGTTATATTGGATTGACAGGAACTTTAGGGGTCACCTTTAATAACTTTTCTTCTAAGAATATCTTTAAAAAATCTGCCTGGGATCCACT
>Ga0214919_10002466_pt1 | contig 29120 bp, 24 predicted proteins | sample LL1503_MetaG_FD_177994 | JGI IMG/M metagenome (GOLD analysis project Ga0214919, IMG submission 177994) | Freshwater microbial communities from Lake Lanier, Atlanta, Georgia, United States - LL-1503 | ecosystem: Environmental > Aquatic > Freshwater > Lake | place: USA: Georgia | collected... | reverse complement strand
CGCCATTGCCCAGCGAAAGCACCAGCATGGTGGTCGGCCCGTAAATGGCATAACCAGCCGCTACTTGACGGGTTCCGGCTTGCAAAAAATCCGCCTCCTGCACGTCGCGCCCGTCCTCTGGTCCCCGTAGCACCGAGAAGATACTGCCCACCGACACATTCACATCAATGTTGCTGGAGCCATCCAGCGGATCGAACACTAAGAGGTATTTGCCGCGCGGGTATTGGGCTGGAATTTGGTACGGGTGCTCCATTTCCTCCGAGGCCATGCCTGCCAGGTTACCCGCCCATTCCGTACGGCGGATAAAGGCGCGGTTGCTTAGAACGTCCAGAGTTTTCTGCGCTTCGCCCTGCACGTTGACTGATGCCTCATCGCCATCTTTATGATCGCCTAGCACCTGTCCGAGTTCGCCGAATGCGACGCCACGCGCGATCGCTTTGCATGCCAGGGCAATGTCCAGAATGAGTGCATTGAAGTCGCCACTGGCACCTGGATATTTACGCCGCTCCTCGATCAAAAATTGCGTCAAAGTGGAATGCTGGGAGCGTGCGGACAAGGGCATGACAGGATCTCGGACAAACAAAAAATCAGGCGGTGCTGGCTTGGGAATGCCAGATGCGCAAGTCTGCCACCGTGGTGTTGCCCAAATCTGGAACCACGCGCAAGGCGCCTTTAAAACTGTGTTTTGCGGTAAAGCTATTGGGCGTAATGACTGTGGGCAAACCCGCAGCTAGCGCAGCCTGCAAACCGTTGGCGGAATCTTCGATAGCCAGGCAATCGCTGCAAGCCATGCCCATCCGCTGCAATGTCTGCAGATAGACCTGGGGATGCGGCTTTTTACGCGGCGCGGTGGACGCGTCTTCTACGACCCCAAACAAGGTGCGCCAGTGCGCGCCTATGGCTTTGCGCAATAGCGCGGCGATATTGACAGGCGAGGTAGTGGTGGCAATGGCCAGAGCCAGGCCTTGCTCATGGGCCGATTCAATCAGGCGTAATACGCCCGGGCGCAGGCTTACCAGTCCGTCATTGACCATGCCTTCGTAAGCCGCGGTTTTAAGTTCATGCAGACGCGCAATCGTGTCTTGTAGCGAATGGGCCTCAATGCCCACGATGTCGCCACGCGTTTGCTTCCAGTAATGGGCGATACGCTCCTTGCCGCCGGAGACTTCCAGCAACTCGATGTACAGCGCCTCGTCCCATACCCAGTCCAGACCCTCTTCGGCAAATGCATGGTTAAAGGCCGCGCGATGGGCCGATTCGGTATCGGCTAGCGTACCGTCCACATCAAAAATAAGCGCTGTAAGCATATGCAGTCCTTGCGGTCAGGATGGTTGGAAGACCCGGCTGGCAAGGATGTCAGCCGCTTCAATAGTTGTCAAGTCATCCGCGCTCAGGATGCGCTGGCGGTCGGCAAAAAGGCGGCTGGCCTGACGCAGGCGCGCCCGGTCTAGCGCATTGCGCACGCTACGGGCGTTGGCAAAGTGTGGTTGCTGGATGCGAAGGCCCAGATACTTTTCAAACGCCGCTTGCGCACCTTCGCCGAAGCGGTAGTTTTGCTGCGCCAGCGTCATACCGGCGATGTGCAGCAACTCGCCCACCGCGTAGTCGGGAAAGTCCAGATGGTGGGCAATGCGCGAGCTCATGCCGGGGTTGGATTGGAAAAAAGTATCCATGCGGTCTTTGTAGCCCGCAAGTATCACCACCAGATCGTCACGCTGGTTCTCCATCACTTGCAGTAGGATTTCGATGGCCTCCTGGCCGTAGTCGCGCTCGTTTTCGGGGCGGTACAGGTAATAGGCCTCGTCAATAAACAGCACGCCGCCCATGGCACGCTTAAGCACCTCTTTGGTTTTGGGCGCGGTGTGGCCGATGTACTGGCCCACCAGGTCGTCGCGTGTCACCGATACCAAATGCCCTTTGCGCACAAAGCCCAAGCGGTGCAGGATCTGCGCCATACGGTTGGCCACCGTGGTTTTGCCGGTGCCGGGATTGCCGCTAAAGCACATATGCAGGCTGGGCGCCTGGCTGTTAAGGCCCAGATTGACGCGCAGCTTGTCTATCACAAGCAGGGCGGCGATATCACGGATGCGCGCTTTCACTGGCACCAGGCCCACCAGATCGCGGTCTAGCTCCTGCAACACCGCCTCTACCTGCGAGCCCTCCAGCACCTCCGCCACCGAGCGCGCGCCGGCGGTCCTATCGGACTGTTCATCCGGTACGGCTGGCGTGGTGCTGCTGTTGGCAGCCGCAGGGGTGCTGCCGGGAATGGAATACGAAGGTGCGCTCATGGGGTACTAGTGCGTAAAGGCAGATTGATGTCACAAGGCTTAGCCTTTGTAACGCTCGCCTTCGGGCTGGTTAGCCGCATAACCACGCGTGGTGTAACGCAGCGAACGGCCATTGACCTCCTGGCGCTCCAGCATAAAGCCTGGCTCGTTTTTTGGACGGTTCACGATAAAGCTCATTGCGATGGTTTCTACGCCACGTGTGGAGTCAAACGCCATCATGCGAATGTAGTGGTTGGGGAAGGCAGCGCGGCAGCCTTTGAGTTCTTGCATCACACCGGCGGCGTCGTGCAGGTCAAACATCGGGTTGCCGAACATATCCCAATAGGTGTTGCGCGGGTGTGGGTCGTCGGTGTATTCCACGCTCCAGGCATAGCCTTTGCGCAAGCCGTACTCGATTTGCAGGGTGATTTCCGCATCGGTGAGGTCGGGCAGAAAACTGAATTGGCCTTGCGTCAAACGGCCGGTTGGGTTGGTCATCATGGTGTGTTTCTCCTTGCAGCGTTGTCGTATCAGGCGGTGGCAGGCGTGGCGGTGTAGTCGCTCGAATCGGTGCTTTGGTAGTTGAAGCTGATCTCGCCCCAGGTGTCCAGCGCCGCTTTGAGCGGTGTGCAGCTTTGCGCCGCTTGTTTGAGGATGGTCGGACCTTCCTCCAGAATATTGCGTCCTTCGTTACGCGCTTTCACGATGGATTCGAGGGCCACGCGGTTGGCCACCGCACCAGCCTGGATACCCATGGGGTGGCCAATGGTGCCGCCGCCGAATTGCAACACTACATCGTCGCCAAACAGGTCGATCAACTGGTGCATTTGCCCGGCGTGGATGCCGCCCGATGCCACCGGCATCACTTTTTTCAGATCCGCCCAGTCCTGGTCAAAGAACAGGCCGCGCGGCAGGTCGGTGTGGGTGTAGCTGTCGCGGCATACGTTGTAATAGCCTTGCACCGTGAGCGGGTCACCTTCTAGCTTGCCCACTGCCGTACCGGTATGCAAATGGTCGCAACCGGCCAGGCGCAACCATTTGGCAATGACGCGGAAACTCACGCCGTGGTTTTTCTGACGGGTGTAAGTGCCATGGCCTGCGCGGTGCATGTGCATGATCATGTCGTTCTTGCGGCACCAGTTGGCCATGGATTGAATGGCGGTATAGCCAATGACCAAGTCCACCATGATGATGACCGAGCCCAAATCTTTGGCAAACTCGGCGCGCTCGTACATGTCTTCCATGGTGGCACCGGTCACATTCAGGTAGCTTCCCTTCACTTCACCCGTGACGGCGCTGGCTTTGTTGACTGCATCCATGACGAACAAAAAGCGGTCACGCCAGTGCATAAAGGGCTGGCTGTTGATGTTTTCGTCGTCCTTCATAAAGTCCAGGCCGCCTTTTAGGCCCTCGTAGACGACACGTCCATAGTTGCGGCCCGACAGACCCAACTTGGGCTTGGTAGTCGCGCCCAGTAGGGGCCGGCCGAACTTATCCAGACGCTCACGCTCCACGATCAAGCCCGTGGGCGGGCCTTTGAAGGTTTTCACATAGGCCACCGGGATGCGGATGTCCTCCAGGCGTGCCGCTTTGAGCGGCTTGAAGGAAAATACATTGCCGATCAGGCTGGCCGTCATATTGGCGATGGAGCCTTCTTCAAACAAGATCAGGTCATAGGCCACATAGGCGAAATACTGGCCCGGATTGTTAGGCACTGGAATCACTTTGTAGGCCTTGGCGCGGTAGCTGTCGCAGGCAGTCAGGCGGTCGGTCCACACCACGGTCCAAGTGGCGGTGGAGGATTCACCGGCCACTGCGGCAGCGGCTTCTTCCGGGTCTACGCCGTCCTGCGGGGTGATGCGGAACAGGCACAAGGTGTCGGTGTCCTTGGGCACGTAATCTGGCATCCAGTAACCCATTTGCTTGTATTTCAATACGCCGGCGCTGTAGCGCTTTTTGGCATCGGTAATCTGGCTGTCGGTATCGCTCATCAATGTCTCCTGTGAGAGGGTTTCGGTTGGTCTGGAAAGGAATGTAAAAGCCGGAGTCAATAAAGTAAATTCATATATTTTTAGACTTCAGTTAAGTTATCACTGAATCAAATAAGGATTTTGCGTAGCTTGAACCGTCTAAATGATTTCGCGTTGCCCACACGCCCGCCATTGCAAGTCGCGATGCCGCTTTCCCGCTTTCGCAGTGGGTTTTGTGAAATGACGTTCTCCCGGCGCTGTGCTCCCGCCCGTTGCTTGGAAGCTTCAGGGCAAGCCAAGATGGAATGTGGCCCTAATCGCGCTGCTCGCTCGCTTGCATGCAGGGACGCCGCTTTACCCTAAGGTTCAAGTGTTCGAGCCAGCTTCTGCTCAGCTAGGTGCCGCATTGGGCGCAATGCCAAGCGCGAAGCAGGGTGGCTAAAGCGGTGGGGCCGGGTTTAGCGGGCACCGTTTAAATGCCGCCGAACCAGACCCTAGGCTTTACCTTGTTGTCAGCGCCGGGTTGGCGCGCGGTGCATCGCTTTGCGCCAGGGCAGGCTTTGGCATGGCGCACAAGCCCGAAGGGGCCTCATGCGTGCGCCAGTAGTGGCCGGCAGCCGCCGCGCCGCTGCCCGGCTGGACTTTGACGCCGCAATCGAGCATGGCCATTTCTGCGCCATTTATAGCGGCCATCAAATGGATTTCGTTCATATCGCCCAAATGGCCGATACGGAACAACTTACCTGCCACTTTGGACAGGCCGCCGCCTAGCGACAGGTTGTAGCGATGGTAGGCGCGGGCTATGACTTCAGTACCCGCAATACCTTCGGGCAGCATCACCGCCGACACGGTGTCGGAGTGCCAGCGTTGCTCTTTAGCGCAGAGCTTGAGCTGCCAGCCCTGGGTGACCGCAGCGCGCACACCTTCGGCCAGGTAATGGTGGCGGGCAATCACATTGTCCAGGCCCTCTTCGCTAATCATCTTGAGCGCCTCAATCAGGCCGTACATCAGCGTCAAAGCCGGGGTGTAAGGGAAGTAGCCGGTTGCATTACTTTGGATCATGTCTGGCAGATCAAAGTAAGCCCGCTTGAGTTTGGACGACGGGTACATGGCCAGCGCCTTGGGGCTGGCGCACAAAATGCCCAGACCCGCAGGCAGCATAAAACCTTTCTGAGAACCGGACACTGCCATGTCGATGCCCCAGTCATCGAAGCGCAAGTCTATACAGCCTAAAGAGGACACGCAGTCGACAAACAACAGGGCTGGGTGTGCAGCCTCGTCCAAGGCTTCGCGCACACCGGCAATGTCTGAACTCACGCCGGTAGCGGTTTCGTTTTGGCAAGCCAAGACGGCCTTAATCTGATGGTGCGTATCAGCCTTAAGAATGTCTTCGAATTGCTGCAAAGGCACGCCGGTGCCCCATTCGCATTCCACAATTTGCACATCCAGGCCCAGGCGCTCGCACATATCAATCCATAGATGGCTGAACTGGCCAAAGCGGGCAGCCAGCACTTTGTCGCCGGGCGACAGGGTGTTGGTCAGTGCCGCTTCCCAGCAGCCGGTGCCCGAGGATGGAAATATGAAAGGTGTGCCTGACTGGGTGCGGAAAACTTCGCGCAGCCCGGCCATGATGGTCTGGGTTAACTGCGGAAAGCGTGGCGAACGGTGGTCCTCCATAGACACCATCATGGCGCGCTGAATACGGTCGGGCACGTTGGTGGGACCGGGTACAAACAGAAAATTACGACCAGCCATTGCAGTATCCTTTCGGTGGGAGGGGTTTAGGAAGTGCACTGTAAAAGCCCGTGATTAGAAAGTAAATTCATATATTCTTTGTTTCCAGTTAAGCTATTACTGAATGAAAAACGCAACCTTCCGCCAATTGCGCGTGTTCAGCGAGGTGGCCCGCCACCTGAGCTTTGTCCGCGCCGCACAAACCCTGAACCTCACGCCCCCGGCCGTGACCATGCAGGTTCGCGAGCTGGAAAAGCATATTGGCATGCCCTTGTTTGACCGCAGTGGCCGCACCGTGACGCTGACCACGGTGGGCGAATACATGCTGGTCTATGCCCGCAAGATGCTGGCCACCCTGAAAGACGCCGAGGACGCTGCGGCGCGCCTGCAAAAGCTGGAAGTGGGTTTGCTTACGATTGGCATGGTCAGCACAGCCAAGTATTTTTTGCCGCATTTGTTGGCGCGCTTTCGCAATGAGCACCAAGGCGTGGACATCAAGTTGGTGGTGGGTAACCGCGAGCAGCTGGTGAAGATGCTTTATGCCAATGAGGTGGACATTGCCATCATGGGTCGGCCGCCTACCGAAATGGCGACGCGGGCCGAACCCTTCGCGGCGCACCCGCATGTATTTGTGGCGCCGGTTGGCCACCAGCTGGCGCGCGGCGAAACTATTTCACCGAGCGATCTGCAGGCGCAGCCTTTCATCTTGCGTGAACCCGGCTCGGGCACCCGCGCCGCCATGGAGCGGTTTTTAGAAAACGCCCGCGTCGAGCCGCGCGTAAGTATGGAGATGGCCAGCAATGAGACCATTAAACAGGCGGTGATGGCCGGAATGGGCCTGAGTTTTCTATCGCTGCATACGCTGGGTTTGGAGTTGGACAACCGGCTTATCGCGGTGCTGGACGTCGAAGGTGCGCCGGTGGTGCGCGCCTGGAATGTGGTGCACATGCTCTCCAAGTTGCTCTCGCCCGCAGCGGAGGCCTTTCGCTATTTTGTCCTAGAGCACGGCGAAGACCATCTAGCGCAGCAGTTTGCACGCCACATTAACCTGGAGCCGATCAACTCAGGCTTTGGTGCGCCAGCGGGCGCGTAAGTCTGCGCCGTGGGCGAGCCCTGCGGCGATTAAAAAAAGCGCCATACCTGGCCAGCCGTCCGGGGTAAGGGCACAGCGCAGTGCCAGCATCAAGCAGGCCCCGGAAAGAATGGTCAGCAGGTAATCAGCTAGGGCAAGTCCGCGCCCGCTGATTTTGTGAAAGGCCCAGAGCAACAGGGTTTCCAGGGTAATGAAGGCGATGGCAATATCCACCACCAGCGGGCCCTGGTAGAACTGCTCCAGGTTCACACTTTGGCCAAACCGAGTAAGTGCGCCATATCCTTAAAAAAGATACGCACATGCGCCATGGGTTTTTTACGCACCAGTTGCTTGTTCATATACGACTCGAAAGTGAGCTGCTGCACATCGCGGTCTTCACAAATTTTGACGAAGCGCTCGCGCCGCTTTTCACTGTTATACCAAAACCATTGCATGATGCCCAGCACAGTAAACACCGTGCGGTGTGCTTGCATAAATTGTTTGCGTGCCAATCGCAAGCTTTTCACCTCGCCGGTATGCAGTAGTTTTTCTACCGCATACGCCGCTAGTTCACCGCCGTACATGGCGTAGTAAATACCTTCTCCGGAGGCCGGTGCCACCACGCCTGCTGCATCACCGGCCAGCACCACATCGCGCCCGTTGTCCCAGCGTTTTAGAGGCTTCATCGGCAGGGGTGCGCCCTCGCGGCGTAACACCTCAGCTTGGCCGAGGCCCGAGGCATCGCGCAACAAGCCCACCGCATTACGCAAGGAAAAACCTTTGTCCGCGCTGCCAGTGCCAATGCTCAAGGTGTCGCCGTGCGGGAACACCCAGCCGTAAAAATCAGGCGAGAGCTGACCCTGGTAATACACATCGCAGCGCGTGCCGTCGTAGCCTGGGGGCTTAACGGCCGGGGCTCTGACGATCTCGTGGTATGCGAACACATATTGCGTGTCTTTTGCGCCGTCCACGCTGGCCTGTCGCGCCACTTGCGACTTGGCGCCGTCGGCCCCGATGATGGTGCGGGCCCGCACGCGCGCTGGCGTACCTTCGCCGCGTTGCGAGCGCTCGCGCGCCTGGTAGTGCACCACGCTTACACCATCGGCATCGCGGCTGAGTTTGTCAAAGGTGCCGATACGGCGCACCGCGCCCGCGCTGGCTGCACGTTCGCGCAACCATTCGTCAAATCCTGCGCGGTCCACCATGCCAACAAAACCGTTGTCTATCGGGATGTCCACTTTGTGATCACTAGGCGCAATCATGCGTGCTGACCGCGCCTTGGCGACCAGTAAATTGTCGGGTATGGCGTAGTCTTTGATCAAGCGCGGCGGTATCGCGCCACCGCATGGTTTTATGCGACCAGCACGGTCCAGTAAGAGCACTGAATGCCCACGTTGCGCAAGCGTGTGCGCCGCCGTGGCGCCCGCCGGTCCACCGCCCACCACTACTACATCAAAAGTTTCTGTCGTTTCCATTGCATTAACTCCTTGCTTGTGCAAAGCCCAAAAGCCTGTGCCGCGCGTTCAGCGCGTGCTGGTGTATCGCCGCCCCCTGCGTCCAAAATCGCGCGTGCCGCCCCTTCATGTGGCTGCCTGAATCAAGGCGCGCAAAGCAAATGCGCTCACCATCATTCCAGCCACAAAGAACGGGACACCAAAGCCGCTGTACCAAAGCGCTCTTTGACTCACGCGTGTCAAAAAATAATCCATCATCAAGACTTGAATCCCCAGCAGTGCTGCCACGGCCAGCCCGCGCCCAGGCTGGCCCCACGCGAACAAAAGAATGATGACCAGCAATTGCGGCAATGCCATGAACCAGCAAGCCACGTTGGCCGCGCGCTGCTCGCCTAATTGCACCGGCAGCGAGCGCACGCCCATGGCGCGGTCACCGGCAACGGCTTTGAAATCGTTGAGTGTCATGATGCCGTGGGTGCCCATGCTGTAGAGCAAAGCCAGCCAGAGGGATCGGGGATCGGGCATTTGGCCGCCGGCCATCACGGCGGCGCCGGTGGTCCAGGCAATACCTTCGTAGCTGATGCCGCAGGCGGCATTGCCCCACCAGCCGTTTTCCTTTAGGCGCAAGGGCGGCGCGCTATAGGCCCAAGCCAGCAGCAGGCCGACGACGGCAGCGCCAAAACCCCAAGGCCCCAAGAGGCTGGCTACCGCCAAGGAAACCAGCGTCCAAATAATGGCGATATACAAACCCCAGCGTCCCGGCATGCGTCCGGAAGGGATAGGGCGCTGTGGCTCGTTGATGGCGTCCACATGGCGGTCAAACCAGTCGTTCACCGCCTGGCTGGTGGCGCAGACAAAGGGCCCGGCGAGCGCCACGCCAATGATGGCCAGTAGCCATTTACCGTCCATGGGTACGCCCGATGCCACCACGCCGCAGGCGAAAGCCCACATTGGCGGAAACCAAGTGATGGGCTTAAATAGCTCGGTAATTGCAGAAATTTGAGGCAGTGCCATGCCCGAAGGTTTTACCCTTGACACATTGGAGTGTCAAGATAAATTTACACTTCTTATGGTTTCCCCCTAGTGCCTGCGTTGCGCAGGCACCGCAACCGTTTTAGCTTTCGCTCTCTGCCCCAGGGTCGCCCATGCCAAAGCGGCGCAACTTTACGTACAGACTTTGGCGCGAGAGGCCCAGCATTTCAGCCGCTGATGCGCGGTTGTCGCCCGTCAGTTCCAGAGCCGCTTCGATGCACAACTGCTCAATCAGGTCAGTGGTCTCGCGCACGATGTCTTTAAGCGGGACACGGCCTACCAGTTCGGTCATTTGGCCGGTAGAGCGCGGCAGTTCGCGGCCCGGCTTGGTCTCGTTATTCAAACGCAGGCCGACGTCGCGGATGGTAAAGCCCAGGCAGCGCTGCTCGCCGGTGGTGACCGCTACCGCCGAGATTTCCACATCCGTGGTGGAGCCGTAGTCGCCACGCATGCGGGTGGCAAACAGGCGCACCACATCGCGCTGGCGCAAATTGGAAATTAGGACACTCAAATCCACACCGGCACGCCCGAGCCAGCGCTCCAGGGATTCGCCGCGCACCAGTGCTTCATTGCTCACTTGTGCCAGTTGTAAAAATGCGCGATTCGCCGTGAGCACATTGCCGCTCAAATCGGTCACCACAAAGGCGTCAGGCGCACTCTCCATGACATCGGTGAGCACTTGTTTGGCATTTGCGTTCACCGTGGAGTCCGCCAAACGGTTTTTAGGACTAATGCGCAACAGGAAATGCGCCGACTGCTCCTGCCTAAACAGCGATACGGAGACACTGAGTTCGGTATTGCTGGGCACGAGACGAATATCAAGGGGCTCCGATTGCCCACTGGCGCGTAAGCCAGACAAAACCTGGCTCAGCGCGGTGCTGCTGCGCTTATCCAGACTGTTTGCCAGGCTCCACCCCGATTTGCCCAGCGTCTCGCCAAAAAGCGTTTGCGCGGCGGGGTTACTGTCTTCTAGCTTTTCGGTGTTCGCGTCCAAAATCAGCAGGGCCTCAGAGGAGACCTGGAACAACAATCGGTACCGAGTCTCGACATGTTTGAGCTGCCAGTAATCGCGCTCCATGGAGCGCTGCGCCGCCACCAATTTTTGCTGCAAGGCAGCCTGCGGCCGCAGATCGCGTCCGAAAGCGATGGCGTGCGCAGGGTTATTTCCGGGCCCGGGTGGCACCTGGATTAGCGAATAAGAAAGCGGTATGTCGGTGCCGTCATTGGCCTGCTGGTTCAAATGGCGCCATCTGGCACCCTTGCCTGTTCCGAGATCACGTAGCATGGAGGCCACTTTGGGTTTGCTCTCTTCGCTGACGGTTTGGTTCCAGGGCTTGCCCATCCAATGCGAATAGCCGTGGCTGAGCAATTCATCATTGCCGAAGGCTGCATCTTGAATCACGCCATCGGCATCCATGACTAAGACCACATCGGCCGCCGCAGTGATCAGTCGGGAGACCGTGTCGGCGTCCAGACGATCAAAATAACGCTGGGCTTGATCAAAACGCCCCGCTTGCTGAGTCGGCGCAGTTTCGAGGGGTTGGGTCATAGGGGTTCCATGGTTCTATTGGGATGCAGTTTTATTGCAGGGTGCCGCTGCTGGCCAGGTGTAAACGCACCATTGAGGGTGCTTCTTGGGCATCGCCGGCCACTAGGTCGGCACCTACGGTCGTGACATATTCCGGGTGGGCGGAGAACAGTGGGCCTCCCACCATTATGCACACCCCTTTGTTTTTAGAGGCCTTACGAACTTCTAGGATAGTCTTTCGCAGATTGTCTAAATTGGCTAAGGTCGCCAGTGAAAATCCGACCACATCGAAGGCGCGATGCCCTGTCAGTACTTGGGGTGAATCACCCAGATCGTAGGGCCCGCCCAGCACGTCCCAGCCCTGCTTGCGAAATAGTTCTGCGACCATGGCAAGCCCAAAAGTATGTTGTTCGCCAGGGGTTGGCACCAGCAAAATACTCAAACCGTTGGATTTGAGATTCCTGGACTGTTCGGCTTCTTTATTCAAGTCGCGAAGCATTTTTTGCAGGTGACCTAAGCCCAGCGTGACGTCCGTGAAATCACATAAATCTTCTTCCCAGAGTTCGCCCAGGTAGCGCGCAACCGGCGCCAGCAAATCGAGGTAAATCGCCTCAATCGGCGCACCAGCGGCACGCATGCGGGTGATACAGGCTAAGGCCTGATCCTCGCCGCGTGTCAGGATTAACTGCCCGAAAGCGGCCACTTCCTCAGCGCTTACTGCCACCTTGGCAACCTCCGGTGGCAAATCGCACTCAATGGGGGTGCGGTGTGCAAGCATCAGGCGGGGGATGATTTCATGCTGAATCGCCTGCGCCAGCAACGCCACCGTATGGTCTGAGCCGTTCAGTTCTGGAGACGCCTCGTGACGACCTGCATAACTGCCATTGGCCGCGCCCTGGGCGCCTTGCCAGCCTTCGGCCTCTCTGCCGTCGCTAAAACCTGCGTCGCTTACAAAGGTGCTCCGTTTGGATGAACCCACGTTTTTTCTCCTTAGTCAAAGGAATTGTCTCGTCTAATTATTAGAAATACCCCTGAAGAGCAGGAAAAAACACCTTTGCTCTATTTGGCGGCGCTAAGCGCAGACCGATGAACAAACCAATTGACTTTTCCAAATGTCAACTCCGTTTTACGCTCCAAAGTGATTCAGGTCAAAGAATATTTAAATCCCGATTAAAAAAGTCGGGATTTCCTGGGTGTCAGATTTGATTGACGTAACAAAAAGTTGACATTTCTCGAAAGTGGGGATAAATTGGTTCCCATGACCGATACGCGATCGCACTTCGCGGGCCCCGCGGCCAGCGCGAGAAAGCCCCGTCCTCCTCTGTACACCCCAGAGGAGCGGGTGCGTCGCGACAACACTTACTGGACATTTGTGCAAGGCATCCTGGCGCCCATCCAGTTTTTCATCTTTTTGGGCAGCCTGGGTTTTGTGCTGCGCTACCTCGCCACCGGCGAAGGTCTGCAGACGGCCAATAACTCGGTGGTCGCCAAGACCCTGGTGCTCTACACCATCATGATCACCGGCTGCATTTGGGAAAAAGTGGTGTTTGGTCGCTACCTATTTGCCCCCTCTTTCTTTTGGGAAGACGTCTTTAGCATGCTGGTGCTGGCCCTGCATACCGCCTATCTGGTGGCCATGTTCAACGGCTTGCTGTCCAGCCACGAGCTGATGTATCTGGCGCTGGCGGCCTATGCCACCTACGTCATCAACGCCGGGCAATTCATTCTGAAACTGCGCGCTGCGCGCCTGGACCAAGAAGCCCGTCTGCGCGAAGCGGTGGTGTCCCGCGCCCATCCCAATTTGGCAATGGCTGCCGCATGAGCACCGTCGCGTTCCCCATCCCCGTAAAGGCCGCAGGCGGCTGCAGCGATGCGCCGGTGCTGCGCGAGCGTGGCCAGCACGAGGTGTTTTGCGGCCTGACCGGCATCATCTGGCTGCACCGCAAGATTCAGGACGCATTTTTCCTGGTGGTCGGCTCGCGCACCTGCGCGCACCTGATCCAGTCTGCCGCCGGGGTCATGATTTTTGCCGAGCCGCGCTTTGCTACTGCAATCATTGACGAGCGCGACCTCGCGGGTCTGGCCGACGCCAACACCGAGCTCGATCGCGTGGTGGGCCAGTTGCTGGCGCGCCGCCCCGAAATCAAATTGCTGTTCCTGGTGGGTTCTTGCCCTTCGGAAGTGATCAAGCTCGATTTATCTCGCGCCGCATCACGCTTGTCTGCGCAGCATTCGCCATCGGTCCGGGTGCTCAACTACTCGGGTAGCGGCATCGAGACCACTTTCACCCAGGGCGAAGACGCCTGCCTGGCCTCCATGGTGCCGGAACTACCTGCGCAGGCCGCCGATGCGCAGCAGGAACTCCTAGTGGTCGGCACCCTGGCCGATGTGGTGGAGGACCAATTTATCCGCCTGTTTACGCAAATGGGCATAGAGCGGGTGCGCTTTTTCCCGCCGCGCCGCGCTGCCGACCAAGCGCCCATTGGCCCAAATACCCGTTTATTGCTCGCCCAGCCCTTTTTGGCCGATACCGCGCGGGCATTGCAAGCGCGTGGCGCGCAGTTGTTGTCTGCGCCCTTTCCTCTGGGCATCGAAGGCACCACCGCCTGGCTGCAAGCGGCGGCCACGGCCTTTGGTGTGCCTGCCCAACGCTTTGAATCTGCTGTGTTGGCCCCAACCGCCCGCGCCACTGCCGCCTTGGCCCGCGCCCGAATTCACCTCGAAGGCAAAAGCATTTTCTTCTTCCCCGACTCGCAGCTCGAAATCCCGTTGGCGCGTTTTTTGGCACGCGAACTGGGCATGCGCCTGCTGGAAGTGGGCACGCCCTATTTGCACCGCCAGCACATGGCCCAGGAGTTGGCACTGCTGCCCGAAGGTACTTTCCTGTCGGAAGGTCAGCATGTGGAAAACCAGTTGGATCGCTGCCGCGCCGCGCACCCTGACTTGGTGGTCTGCGGCTTGGGGCTGGCCAATCCTTTGGAGTCCGAAGGGATGACGACCAAATGGGCGATCGAACTGGTGTTCACGCCGATTCAGGGCTTTGACCAGGCCGGCGATTTGGCCGAATTATTTACCCGTCCGCTGGTGCGCCGTATGCGCCTGGCGGCCTGAAGAAAGAGCAGCATGCAACTGACTTTGTGGACTTACGAAGGGCCGCCCCATGTAGGCGCCATGCGTATTGCCACTGCCATGGAAGGCGTGCATTACGTGCTGCACGCGCCCCAGGGCGACACCTACGCAGACTTGTTGTTCACCATGATCGAGCGCCTGCAAAAGCGCCCGCCCGTCACCTACACCACCTTTCAGGCGCGTGACCTGGGCGGCGATACCGCCGAGCTATTCAAAACCGCAGCGCGCCAGGCCTTCGAGCGCTTTGCGCCACAAGCCATGCTGGTGGGCTCGTCCTGCACCGCCGAGCTGATTCAAGACGATCCAGGCGGCCTGTGCAAGGCCTTAGGTTTGCCGGTGCCCGTCGTGGCGCTAGAGCTTCCGTCTTACCAGCGCAAAGAAAACTGGGGCGCCTCCGAAACCTTCTACCAATTGGTGCGCCATCTTTCCAAGCCCTCGGAGCTGAGCGCTGCGCAGAAAGAAGGGCGCAAGCCAGTTTGCAATATTCTGGGCCCCAGCGCCCTGGGCTTTCGCCACCGCGATGACCTCACCGAAATCCGCAAGCTCCTCATGGATATGGGCATCGACATCAATGTCGTCGCGCCTCAAAGCGCCACACCTGCGGATTTGGCCCGCTTGGCCGATGCCGATTTCAACGTCGTGCTCTACCCCGAAATCGCCCGGCTCAGCGCGCAGTGGCTGGAGCGCAACTACGGCCAGCCCTTTAGCAAAATAATCCCCATTGGCGTAGGCGCCACGCGCTCCTTCGTACGGGAAGTCGCTGGCCTGGCCGGTCTGGACGCTGAGGCCGCTCTGGCCAAGGTCAATTCACGCGCGCAGTGGTATGCCCGCTCGGTCGATTCCACTTACCTTACCGGCAAGCGTGTGTTTGTGTTCGGTGATGCTACGCATGCAGTGGCAGCAGCAAAAGTGGCGGCTGAGGAAATGGGTTTTGCGGTGGTTGGCATAGGCACCTACAGCCGCGAATTTGCACGCGAAGTGCGCGATGCGGCCAAGCTGTATGGCGTCGAGGCGCTGATCAGCGACGACTATCTCGAAATCGAATCGCGAATCGCAGAACTGCAGCCCGAACTGGTGCTGGGTACGCAAATGGAGCGCCACATTGCCAAGCGTCTGGGCGTGCCTTGCGCGGTGATTTCTGCGCCAGTGCATGTGCAAGATTTCCCGGCCCGCTATGCCCCGCAAATGGGCTTTGAAGGCGCCAACGTATTGTTTGATACCTGGGTGCATCCGCTCATGATGGGACTGGAAGAGCACCTGATTGGCATGTTCCGTGGCGACTCCGAATTTCATGAAGACGCCGCGCCTTCGCATTTGGGTGGCGTCGCGCGCATGCAGCCTGCGCCCGAGCCTGTAGTGGTCGCTATTGAGCCCACACCAGCCGTTGCCCAGCAAGCGGTCACGCTGACCGTAGCCAACGACAAAACCAACACCGGCGGAGCCTGTACCTGGGACGCCGGTGCCGAGAAAGAATTGAAAAAAATACCGTTCTTCGTGCGCGGCAAGGCCCGGCGAAATACCGAGCGCTATGCATCCGAGCATGGCCTATCGGTGATTACGGTGGAGACACTCTATGACGCTAAAGCTTACTTCGCCCGGTAAGGCCATAGCGCCCCGTGATACCACCGCCATCAAGGTGGTGATTGTGACCATGGACACGCATCTGGCCAGCTCGGTTAACCGCGCTCGCCACACCTTGGGCCGTGAGTTTCCCGGTCTATCCATCAGCCTGCATGCGGCATCGGAATATGCGGGTAATGATGCCCTGATCGCTCGCTGCAAAGCGGACATCGCGCAGGCCGACATTGTGGTGGCCGGCATGCTGTTTTTGGAAGATCACTTCTTGCCCATCCTGGACGATTTGCGCCAGCGCCGCATGCATTGCGATGCCATGATTTGCATGGCCAGCGCCATCGAGGTGACGCAACTGACCCGCTTGGGCCAATTCGACATGGCCAAGCCCGCCAGCGGGCCCATGGCTTTGCTGAAAAAACTGCGCGGTAGCAAAGAAAAAGCCGCTACTGGTGGCGCAGCGCAAATGAAGATGCTGCGGCGTTTGCCGCAAATGCTGCGCTTCATCCCGGGCACGGCACAAGACGTGCGCTCTTATTTTCTGACCATGCAATATTGGATGGGCGGCTCGGACGACAACGTGCTAAATATGGTGCGCCACGTCATCGACCGCGGCGCCAATGGCCCGCGCAAAGGTTTGCGCGGCAGCGTGAAGGTGGCCCCGCCAGTCGACTACCCCGAAGTGGGCGTTTACCACCCACGCATGGCAGGACGCTTTAGTGAAGACGCGCAAGTTTTGCCACGACCCGAGACAACGGCAGTGCGTGGCACGGTCGGTATTTTGCTGATGCGTTCCTACTTACTGTCGGGCAATGCCGGTCACTATGATGGAGTGATTGCCGCACTCGAAGCACGTGGCCTACGCGTCATTCCAGCCTTTGCGGCAGGCCTGGATTCGCGCCCCGCGATCGATGCATTCTTCATGAAGAACGGCCAGGTCGTAGTGGACGCGGTGGTATCGCTGACCGGTTTTTCATTAGTAGGCGGTCCGGCCTACAACGACGCTAAAGCCGCGGAAGAAGTGCTGGCCAAACTCGATGTGCCCTATGTCGCTGCGAACCCGGTGGAGTTTCAAACTCTGGACCAGTGGGGCGGCTCAGACCGTGGGCTGTTGCCGGTCGAGAGCACCATCATGGTGGCGATTCCAGAGTTGGACGGCTCCATAAGTCCCATCGTATTTGGTGGTCGCCCCGGGGCCGCCGGTGTCACCTGCACTGGTTGCCACCACGCGTGCACTTTCGGGGAAAGCACTAGCGCACAGGACATGCACTCCTGCCCCGAACGCGCCCTCATGCTGGCCGCGCGGGTGAGCAAACTGGTGGCACTCAAGCGCAGCCAACACCATGAGAGAAAAGTCGCCATCGTGTTGTTTAACTTCCCGCCCAATGCCGGCAATATCGGCAGCGCCGCCTATTTGTCGGTATTTGAATCGCTTTGGCACACCCTCACTGCCATGAAGGTACAGGGCTACCAAGTCGAAGTACCCGTCTCGGTGGATGCTTTGCGCGAGGCACTCTTGCAAGGTAACGCGTCCCAACACGGTGCAGACGCCAATGTGCATGCGCTGATCAGTGCCGACGAGCACGTCAAGCGTGAGCGCTGGCTCAAAGAAATCGAAGCCCAATGGGGCCCAGCGCCGGGGCGCCAGCTGAGCAATGGAAGCTCTATTTTTGTGCTGGGCAAGCAGTTCGGCAACGTGCTCATTAGCGTGCAACCTTCCTTCGGTTACGAGGGCGACCCGATGCGTTTGCTCTTTGAAAAAGGCTTGGCACCCACGCATGCGTTCTCAGCTTTTTACCGCTACCTGCGCGAAGACTTCAAGGCCCATGCCGTACTGCACTTTGGCACCCACGGCGCGCTCGAATTCATGCCCGGCAAGCAAAGTGGTATGAGCGGCACTTGCTGGCCAGATCGCCTGATCGACGACCTGCCTAATGTGTACCTATACGCCTCCAACAATCCATCAGAAGGCGCTATCGCCAAGCGCCGTTCGGGCGCTACGCTGATCAGCTACCTGACGCCGCCGATTGCTCAGGCCGGTTTATATAAAGGCCTGAACGATCTCAAATCTTCGCTGGAACGCTGGCGCAGTCTTGAGCGCAGCAACACCGAGCGTGTTGCCTTGGCTGTGGTTATTCAGGCGCAGGCTGCGGAGTTGGAGTTGGTCAGCCCCGAACCCATTTGGGACACCGCCATGGGCGAAGCGCTTGATAAGCAGGTGCTGCGCTTATCGCAAGAGATGCTGGAGTTGGAATACACCCTTATTCCCCATGGTCTGCATGTGGCCGGTCGCGCACCCAGCGCCGCCCAGCGGGTCGATATGTTGCTGGCCATGGCCGATGCCAACCATGGCGTGCAAATCGACCGCGTGGCGGTAGAGGCATTGGTACAAGGCCAGACGCCCGAGCGCGCATTGGCCGCTGCCGGTTTGCCGCGCAACCATGACAGCCTGGAAGCCTTGCGCGCGCTGGTAGAGCCACAGGCGCTGTTGGCAGTAGATACCGAGGTGCCCGCCATGCTGCGCGCTTTGGATGCGCGCTACATACGGCCCGCGCCCGGTGGCGATATTTTGCGTACGCCTGCGGTCTTGCCCACAGGACGCAATATCCATGGTTTCGATCCTTTCCGAATCCCCAGTGCTATCGCAGTGCGCGACGGCAAAGCGCAGGCGCAACTGCTGATCGAGCGCCATTGCGCCGATGGCAACCCACTGCCCGAGTCCATCGCCATGGTGCTCTGGGGCAGCGACAACCTGAAAAACGAAGGCGCACCCATTGCGCAGGCGCTCGCGCTGATGGGTGCACTGCCACGCTTTGACAGCTATGGCCGTATCGCCGGTGCCAGCCTGATTCCGCTGGCCGAATTGGGCCGGCCACGGATCGATGTGGTTATCACCCTGTCGGGCATCTTCCGAGACCTAATGCCTTTGCAGATCAAACTGCTGGCCGAAGCTGCATTCTTAGCTGCAAGCGCCGACGAGCCACTGGAGATGAACTGGATTCGTAAGCATTCTCTAGCCTACCAGCAAGAGCATGGTTGCACCTTGGAAATCGCGTCCCTGCGGGTCTATGGCAATGCCGAAGGCGCCTACGGTTCCAACGTAAACAACCTGGTCGAAAGCAGCCGGTGGAGTGATGAAGGCGAATTGGCCGAAACCTACAAACGCCGCAAAGGTTTTGCCTATGGCCGTACGGGCCGCGCCGTGCAACAAACCGCGCTCTTGCAAACCGCTTTGGCCGATGTGCAACTTACCTACCAAAACCTGGACTCGGTGGAACTTGGTGTCACCACCGTGGACAACTACTTCGACACCTTGGGCGGCATCACCCAAGCCGTGAAAGTAGCGCAAGGCGGTAAGACGCCGCCTGTCTATATTGGTGATCAGACTAAAGGCAATGCGGCCGTGCGCTCGCTGCGCGAACAAGTCTCTATCGAGACCCGCACCCGCATGCTCAACCCCAAGTGGTACGAAGGCATGCTCGAACATGGCTATGAAGGCGTGCGCCAGATTGAAGTGCATGTCACCAATACCATGGGCTGGTCGGCTACCACGGGCCAAGTGCAGCCCTGGGTTTACAAACAATTGTCCGAGACATTCATGCTCGACCCGCAGATGCGCGAGCGTCTTGCCAAACTGAATCCGACGGCCTCGGCCCGTGTAGCTAACCGATTGCTAGAAGCATCGGAACGCAACTACTGGCAGCCGGATGAAGCGACTTTGCAGGCGTTACGCAACGCCAGTGAAGAACTAGAAGACCGCCTTGAAGGCGTATACGAAGGAGCTAACACATGACTGTTGAAACATTGCCATTCCCCACGGTAAAGCGCAGCACGCGCTTGGACGGCGAGGGTAGCTTGCAAGTGCAGCTCGACCCGAATGTGAAGATCGGTAACGCTAAGGTCTTTGCTATTTATGGCAAGGGTGGTATTGGTAAGAGCACCACGTCGTCCAATTTGTCGGCGGCCTTTTCCAAATTGGGTAAACGCGTGCTGCAAATCGGCTGTGACCCAAAGCACGACAGCACCTTTACGCTGACCAAAAAAATGCTGCCCACGGTGATCGATGTGCTTGAAACCGTGGACTTTCATTCCGAAGAACTGCGGGTGGAAGATTTTGTGTTTGAAGGCTACAACGGCGTCATGTGCGTTGAAGCCGGTGGCCCGCCCGCCGGTACTGGTTGCGGTGGTTATGTGGTCGGGCAAACAGTAAAGTTGCTCAAAGAGCACCACCTGCTAGAAGACACTGATGTGGTGATTTTTGACGTGTTAGGTGATGTGGTATGCGGAGGCTTTGCTGCACCCTTGCAACACGCGGATAAGGCCTTGATCGTGACCGCCAATGACTTTGATTCCATCTTCGCCATGAACCGCATCGTGCAGGCCATTGGCGCCAAAGCCAAGAACTACAACGTGCGCTTAGGCGGCGTGATTGCCAACCGCAGCGCGGCCACCGACCAGATTGACAAATACAACAATCGCATCGGCCTCAAGTTGGCAGCGCACTTCCCGGACCTGGACGTGATACGGCGCAGCCGCCTTAAAAAGTCCACGCTCTTTGAGATGGAGTATTCGCCCGAACTCGAAGCGGTACAAAAAGAATATATGCGCCTTGCCGCCAGTCTGTGGTTGGGCGGCGAGACCTTCAACGCCGTGCCCATGAAGGACCGCGATATTTTTGATCTGTTGGGTTTTGATTGAGGCAAACACCATGAGTAATGCAAGCTACCAGGAACGACGCGGCCAGATCGAAAATTATTTCGATCGCACTGCCGTTGCCGCCTGGGCCACGCTGACCTCGGATGCACCAGTGGGCCGTATCCGCACCACTGTGCGCGCCGGGCGCGATCGGATGCGCGCCACTTTGCTGTCCTGGCTGGGCGAGGACTTGCACGGCAAGCGCATTCTGGATGCCGGCTGCGGTACTGGCGCACTGGCTGTGGAAGCGGCGCGGCGCGGCGCGCAGGTGGTGGCGATTGATTTGTCGCCCACACTGGTCAATCTGGCGCGTGAACGCATTCCGCAGGACGTGGCGCATTTGGTGGAGTTTCATAGCGGCGACATGCTGGACCCCGCCTTGGTGGGGCACTTCGACCATGTGGTGGCGATGGACTCCATCATCCATTACCAAACCGATGACGCGGTGAATGCGTTGGCGCAATTGGCCGACCGCACCAGTGGCTCTATCGTCTTTACCTTTGCGCCAAGGACCCCGCTTTTGGCCGCCATGATTTCGCTGGGCCGCTTGTTTCCACGCGGTGACCGCGCGCCTTGGCTAGAGCCCATGGCCGAAGCGCGCATTGCACGCTTGATGAAGGCGCACGGCGCCTTGGATGGCTGGGCTTGCGCCCGCACCCAGCGCGTATCCAGCGGCTTTTACAAGTCCCAGGCGATGGAGTGGTTACGGTCATGAAAGCCAAGACCTTTGCCAAGTACGCCAAGCAAATGCCGGCCAGCTGGCTGCCATTTGCAGACGTCTCTAGCGCCGGCTTGCCGCTGCCGCGTCTGCTGCGCCTGACGCTCTTCAAATTCACCATGGGCATGACCACCGCCTTGATGATCGGCACGCTTAACCGCGTGATGATTGTCGAGCTGGGCGTACCGGCCTGGTTGGTGTCTTTGATGTTGGCTTTGCCTTTGGTAGTGGCACCGTTTCGCGCCGTCACCGGCTACCAGTCGGACGTGCATGTATCCGCCTTTGGTTGGAAGCGCGTGCCCTATATGTGGGGCGGAACGCTGATACAGTTTATTGGCCTTGCGGTGATGCCGTTTGCGCTGCTGGTCTTGTCCGGGCGCGGCCAGGTGCAGGTGCCTGATTTTGTCGGCCAGGCTGCGGCGGGCATTGCGTTTTTACTGGTAGGGGCTGGCTTGCAAACTTCGCAAACCGCGGGTCTGGCGCTGGCCACCGACCAAGCCAGCGAAGAGACCCGGCCGCGCGTAGTGGCGTTGCTCTACACCATGCTGTTGGTGGGTGCTGTAAGCGGTAGCCTGATCTTCAGCGTGCTGTTGTCCGAATTTACCCCGGAGCATCTGGTGCAAGTAGTGCAGGGCAGTGCGCTGGTGGTACTTGTTCTCAACGCGATTGCGCTTTGGAAGCAAGAGCCGCGTAACCCGCAGCGCGTGGCCGCGCTCAAGAGCCAGGTGCAGCCTAAGTTCAGAGAAGTGTGGGCGCAGTTCATCGCTTTGCCCCAGGCACGCCGATTTTTGTGGGCCACGGCTTTTGGCACCGTAGCCTTCAATATGCAGGACATCATTTTGGAGCCCTATGGCGGCGAAATCCTGAAGCTCAGCGTCGGCGCCACCAGTGCACTCACCGCCATGCTCGCTGCTGGTGGCTTGCTAGGCTTTTATGCCTCCGGTCGCCAACTGGCCAAAGGCGTTGACCCGATGCGCCTTGCTGCTTACGGCGCACTGGCCGGCTTGCCTGCCTTCTCGGCGGTGATTTTTTCTGCACCTTTAGATGCCGGCTGGTTGTTCCGCTTAGGCGCATTAGGTATCGGTTTTGGCGGTGGTCTGTTCGCTGTCGGCACCTTGTTTACGGCCATGCGTATGGAAGGTCAGTTTGTTGGCCTGGCGCTGGGCGCCTGGGGAGCGGTTCAGTCTGCAGCAGCAGGTATTGCCATGTTTTTCGGCGGTGCCCTGCGTGATGTAGTCAGCGGCGCTACCGCACAAGGATTGTGGGGCCCTGGCATGGTTGACCCCTCTGTCAGTTACAGCATGGTCTATCACGTCGAAATGCTGTTTCTTTTCATTACCTTGATTGCGATTGGCCCCCTAGTCAAACGCAGCAAGGTTTTTTCGCCCGTAGTCCCACCAACCCTCGGCCTGGCCGAGTTACGTACTTAGTTGTCATTGAAGGAGAAGTCGCCATGCAAACTGTCGGAAACATCACTGGCTATGTCGATCTAGCCCAAATACTGCTTTATGTGTTTTGGGTCTTTTTTGCAGGCCTTATCTATTACCTCGTGCAAGAAGGCCACCGCGAGGGCTATCCCATGGAGTCCGGCAGCAATGGGCGGGCCGTGATCAAAGGCTTTCCCATTCCGGAGCCCAAGACCTTTTTGCTCGCAGGTGGTCATAGCGTTACCGTGCCCGACCTCAGCCGCAAAGAGCCACCCTTTAGCGGCGCCTCTTCAGGCATGGGTTCAGGTTCTCCCATCGAGCCTACGGGCGATGCGATGACATCGGGCGTAGGCCCCGGTGCCTGGTCTATGCGTGAAGACGTGCCAGAGCGCAGCCTCGACGGAAAACCCTTGCTGCAACCCCTGCGTATTGCCAGCGACTACACCGTTGCAGAACAAGACGTGGACCCACGCGGCCTGCCTGTGATGGGCGGCGACGGCAAAAAAGGCGGTACGGTCAAGGACATCTGGATTGACGCGGCCGAAATGATGTTCCGCTACCTCGAAGTGGAAATCGCGGATGGCCGCACCGTGTTGTTGCCTATCCCGTTTTCGCTGGTGCGCCGCAACCAGGTGGAAGTGCATGCCATCTATGCCCGCCATTTCGCAGCCGTGCCGGCACTGCGCAACCCCGACCAGATCACCAAGCTGGAAGAGGAAAAAATTAGCGCTTACTACGGTGGCGGCACGTTGTATGCCGATGCCAAACGCAGCGAACCGCTGATCTGATTGCCCTGCGCTTGATTTGCAGAATGTGAAGGAAAGACCATGTCCATAGAAAACCTCGGCCACGAATATGAATTTGAACCGCAGTACGGACTGCCCGAGCGCTTGCCGCCCGATGAGCATATCGTGTGGCAAGGTTCGCCGGACGTGCGTGCCCTGGCAGCGTCGGCTTTTCATGCCCGCAAGCTCGTCTTTTACTTCGGTCTGCTGGTGCTGGCCTGTGCATGGCCAGCGCTCGAATCTGGCGCCGGTACCATGGCGTTGCTGCAATCGGTCAAGTGGATTGTCCCGCTGTCGCTCACGGGCTTGGTGTGTGTTTGGACGCTCGCCTGGATGACCGCGCGCACCACCGTCTACACGGTCACGAATAAGCGCATCGTGATGCGCCTCGGTATTGTGCTGACGGTGACTTTCAACCTGCCCCTAAAGCGTATTGCAGCCGCTGATGTGCGCAGCCTGGACGGCGGCTTTGGCGACATCAGCCTGGCGCTGAAAGGCGATGACCGCATCGCCTGGGTGCACCTGTGGCCTAGCGTGCGTCCGTGGCGCATCAATCAGCCCGAGCCCACCCTGCGCGCCATTGCCGATGTGCAAACCGTAGCCGCTCATGTGCGTGATGCCTGGTCGCAAGCCACCGGCATGCAGGCCAACCCGGTCGTGCAGGAAAGCGCAAGCCACCATGCTTCGCCCGCCCTGCAAGTGAGCCTCACATGAGTAGCTACACATTGGCCGCCAAGCCTGCCAACACGGTACCGGACAGCTTCCCCCGGTGGGTGCTGCTCTGCGCGGGCGGCATCATTGCGTTTTCCTTGATTTCGGTCGGCCTTATCCGTATCACCGGTAACGGTCCGGACCAGCGTGCCGCTGCGCCCACGGTGCAGCGCTCCTTGCTTTTTCAAGACCAGCAGGACCGTAGCGTGCTGGTGGCCGACGGCCTCACTGGCGAGAAGCTCACGGTGCTTTATGGCGAGCAAGGTTTTGTGCGCGGCGCCCTGCGCGCCCTGACGCGCGAGCGTCATGCCCGAGGCATCGGCTCGGACAAGCCCTTTGACCTGATTGCCCGTGTCGATGGCCGGGTCACTCTGATGGATCCCACTACGGGCCAACGGGTCGATCTAGAATCGTTTGGACCCACAAATACTGCTGAATTTGCCCGCTTTTTGGCGATGCAGCCTGAATAAATATAACCCCGACTTGGAGCAATTTCATGCAAGCGACCCCGTCCATCGATTCGCCAGAAAAAGCCTCACAAAAAGCCGTGGAGAGCACCATGCTCAGCCCGCGCTTTTACACCACGGACTTTGCCGCGATGGACCGCCTTGACGTGTCCTCCATGCGCACCGAGTGGGACGCGATGATGGCCGAGTACGAAGGCGATAACAACCACGACCATTTTCAGCGTACCCCTGAATTTGCCAAAGAAGTCGCCGAGCGCTTTTCGCAAGTCAGCCCGGAGATGCGCCAGGAGTTTTTAGAGTTTCTAATCTCCTCTTTGACCTCCGAATTTTCGGGTTGCATTTTGTACAACGAGATTTTTAAAAACGTCGAAAACCCGGACATCAAGCAGCTGATGCGCTATATGGCCCGCGACGAATCGCGCCACGCCAGCTTCATCAACCAGTCGCTCAAAGACTTTGGTCTGGGCATCGACCTGGGCGATTTAAAGCGCACCAAAGCCTACACTTACTTCAAGCCCAAGTACATTTTTTACGCGACCTACCTTTCCGAAAAAATCGGCTACGCCCGCTACATCACCATCTTCCGCCAACTGGAAAGAAATCCGGATAAGCGTTTTCATCCCATCTTCCACTGGTTTGAGCGCTGGTGCAATGACGAGTTTCGCCACGGCGAATCTTTTGCACTCATCATGCGCGCCAACCCGCATTTGCTGCGCGGCGGTAATGTCTATTGGATTCGCTTTTTCTTGCTGGCGGTCTATGCCACCATGTATGTGCGTGACCACAGCCGCCCCATGCTGCACCATGAAATGGGCCTTGAGTCCACTACCTACGACTACGAAGTGTTTCGGATTACCAACGAGATCACCCGCCAAGTCTTCCCGGTCAGCCTGGACATCGACAACCCGGCCTTCCGCGAAGGGCTTGCCCATTTGTTCCATGTGCAAACCCAGATGGACAAGGCCAAAGCACGTGGCGGCTTGATCGGCGCTTTGCAACGCGCGCGCTGGGCGGTTTCGGGCGCAGCCACCTTTGTGCGCCTGTACTTCATGCCGGTCCAACACCACAGTCTGCCCACGCAGGTGCGCATGGTCCCGGCCTGGTAAGGCCTGTACGCTAAGCACCAAGAAAGCTGCGGATGAACGATGCCTCTGTCGCGCTCGGATTTGCGATATTTATATGGTGGTTTAGCACCGGCATCGTCATCCTACTCAACCGTATGTCGCGCACTACGGTAGTGCTCAGTTTGGCTTTATCTTCTTTGCTGGGTGTCGCGTCGCTGGTGGGTCTGGCCCATACCGCGCAGCAAACTGGTGTGGCCGGCGCTTACTGCGCATTTACCTGCGCGCTGTTGGCATGGGGTTGGAATGAGCTGAGTTTTCTAACCGGTTGGATCACCGGACCGCGCACCACTGCGTTGCCACAAGGTGCTATCGGTTGGCAGCGTTTTGTGCAATCGCTGCGTGCAGTGCTATGGCATGAACTGGCGATTTTGCTGGTCGGGTGTGCCATCGTCGTTATCACTTGGGATGCACCCAACCAAGTTGGTACCGGCACCTATCTGGTGCTTTGGATCATGCGCACCAGTGCCAAGCTCAATCTGTTTTTTGGCGTACGCAACCTGAGCGAAGAATTTTTGCCCGCGCATCTGGCCTATCTTGAAAGCTTCTTCCGCCGCCGTCGCTTGAACGCCTTTTTCCCCTTCGCCGTGGCCTTGGCCAGCGTCTGCTTGTGGTGGCTGGTCGCTTATGCATCCAGCCCCTTTGCCAGCCAGGCGCAAGCCGTAGGCGCGGTGCTAGTGGGCACCATGCTGGCCTTGGCGATTTTGGAGCACCTCATGCTGGTGTTGCCGCTGGACACCACCGCTTTGTGGCGCTGGGCTTTGCGCAAGAAGAAGAGCGAAGGCGACGCCTTTGACGCCCACGCTGCACCCGTGCTGGCGCCCACTTTGGACAAGCATGACAAACTATTTCAAATCCATTGACGGTATTGGCGACGGTGGTGGCGATGCCGGTGGCGGCACGCACGGCCCCGCTTTAGTCACCGGGGGCAAAGCCCCCACCGCCATCGTCATAGGTACCGGCTTTGGCGGTTTGGCTGCGGCCATACGTTTGTCGGTCAAAGGCTATCGCGTGCAGATGCTGGAAAAGCTCGATGCCCCCGGTGGCCGCGCATACGTCCACAAGCAAGACGGGTTTACCTTTGATGCCGGCCCCACCATCATCACCTTGCCGCACTTGATCGAAGAGTTGTTCACCCTGTGCGGCAAGCGCATGCAAGACCATGTGGATTTGCGATTGATGGCGCCTTTCTACCGCATCCGATTTGACGACGGCACGCACTTTGACTACAGCAACGACGATGATTCCATGCTGGAGCAGATCGGTCGTATAAGTCCTGAAGACGTGCAAGGCTTCAAAAATTTAATGCAAGCCTCCGAGCGATGCTTTCAGCTGGGTTTTCAAGAGCTGGGAATGATTCCTTTTGAAACGCTGGGCGATGTGGTCAAAGCGATGCCCAACCTGGCGCGCATGCAGGCGTGGCGCTCTATTTATAGCTTGGTGGCCCAACACATCAAGCACCCCAAGCTACGCATCGTTATGAGCTTTCATCCACTGCTCATCGGTGGCAATCCGTATTCGGTCACTTGCGTGTATGCGCTCATCCATGCGCTGGAGCGCCGCTGGGGCGTGCATTCGGCAATGGGCGGCACCGGCGCCATCGTTCGGGAACTCGTCAATTTGCTGGAGGCGCGCAATGTGCCCATCCGCTACAACACGCCGGTCACGCGCATCCGCGTAGAGGCGGGCCGCGCCCGTGGTGTAGAACTGGCGAACGGTGAATTTATTCCCGCCGACATCGTGGTCAGCAATGGCGACGCGGCCTGGACGTATAGGCACCTCGTGGAGCCGCAGCACCGTAAGCACTGGACCGATAAGCGCATTGCCAAGGGCAATTATTCGTCCGGCCTGTTTGTCTGGTACTTCGGTACCGACCGCCAGTACCGCGATGTACCGCACCACATGATGGTGCTAGGCCCGCGATACAAAGGCCTACTGCAAGACATTTTTAAGAACCACACGCTGACCAAAGACTTCAGCCTGTATTTGTACCGGCCCACTGCTACCGACCCCTCGTTGGCCCCGCCCGGATGCGATAGTTTTTATGCGCTATCCGTGGTGCCCAACCTCAGCAGCGGTACCGACTGGGCCGCTGTTACCGAGCAATACCGCGATGCGATAGCCACTGCTTTGCAAGAGAGCGTGTTGCCCAATCTAAAACAACATGTGGTGTCGTCCAAAGTCACCACGCCGCAAGATTTTCAGGACCGTTTGTGGTCGTACAAAGGCGCGGGCTTTGGGCTTGAGCCCATCTTGACGCAAAGCGCCTGGTTTAGGCCGCACAACCGGTCTGAAGACGTGCAAGGTTTGTTCATGGTCGGTGCCAGCAGCCAACCCGGTGCTGGCGTGCCCAGTGTGTTGATGTCTGCAAAAATGCTTCAAGAGGTAGTGCCCGATGTCAAAAGTTTTGTCTGAAAACAAGAGCGCCGCGATTCCCAAGGCCTACGACCTGGAGGCTTGCCGCGAGCTGATGCGCGGCGGCTCAAAGTCCTTCTTTGCGGCCTCCAAACTGCTGCCCACGCGCTTGCGCCCACCGGCCACCGCGCTGTATGCGTATTGCCGTTTGGCCGACGACGCTATCGACCTAGGCCAAGACCCTAAGCTGGCCATGCAAGACTTGCAACAGCGGCTGGACGAAATTTACGAAGGCCGCCCCGGCACCATGGACGCCGACCGCGCACTGGCCCATGTGGTGCACCGCTACGGCATACCGCGTGGTTTGCTTGACGCATTACTCGATGGCTTTTTGTGGGACACACAGGAGCGCCTTTACGAGACCCTGGCCGATGTAGAGGCCTATGGCGCCCGTGTGGCCGGCACAGTAGGCGCCATGATGTCCATCATCATGGGTGCATCCACCGACACCGCTATTGCCCGTGCTTGCGAAATGGGCGTGGCCATGCAGCTAACCAATATTGCGCGTGACGTGGGCGAGGACGCGCGCAATGGCCGCCTGTACCTGCCGCGCGCGTGGTTCCGCGAAATTGGTATGGACGCGGATGCCTGGCTGGCCAACCCAGTGTTTGACGCACGCATCGCCGGCTTTACCCAACGCCTGCTACTGCGCGCCGACGTGTTGTACCGTCGCGGCGAATTTGGCTTGGCCGAACTGCCTTGGGACTGTCGTCCCGCCATCCAGGCCGCGCGCTTGGTGTATGCCGAAATCGGTAAACAGTTAGAGCGCGAAGGCCTTAACTCCATAGACCGGCGCACCGTGGTCTCCACCAGCCGCAAGTTGGTGCTGATAGCGCGCGCTGCCTCGGTGGCCGTCAAGGCCCCGGCCATGCCGGCGGTGGCCATTAGCCCGGTGCCCGCGATAGCGTTTTTGGTCGATGTGGTCAGCCGCGACCGCCGCCCCAGCCACGACAACAAACCCTGGACTCTGCCCAAACGCAGCTTTGACCAGCGTGTTGAGTGGATGGTGGACTTGTACGGGCG
>Ga0214919_10002465_pt1 | contig 29127 bp, 24 predicted proteins | sample LL1503_MetaG_FD_177994 | JGI IMG/M metagenome (GOLD analysis project Ga0214919, IMG submission 177994) | Freshwater microbial communities from Lake Lanier, Atlanta, Georgia, United States - LL-1503 | ecosystem: Environmental > Aquatic > Freshwater > Lake | place: USA: Georgia | collected... | reverse complement strand
GGATGTATTAAATGAACATATAACTCAGTTGATAAAATTTAAATCCAGTCTTGAAAAAGAAAATTTAACCGACTTAACAGAGTTGATGGAAAATGCGAATAAGATTAAAAGAATTTTAAAATAAAAAAAGATAATTTATAAATAAATATTTAAAAAAGAAACCATTGGTAATATCATAAAATCTAATTTTACAATGCAAACACAAAACACTAATACAATGAAAGAGTTAATACAACAAAAATGGAACAAGCGTCCTTTAATAATCAGTGGACCTTGCAGTGCCGAAACTGAAGAACAAGTAATTGAGACCGCTACCAGACTGAGTAAAACAGGTAAGGTAGACATTCTACGTGCTGGAATTTGGAAGCCAAGAACTAAGCCTGGTTTGTTTGAAGGTATTGGGGCCAAAGGATTGTCTTGGTTGGCTCAAGCAAAAAAAATCACTGGCTTACCAACTACTGTTGAAGTAGCCACCGCTAAACATGTAGAAGATGCGTTACATTTTGAAGTAGACATGCTTTGGATTGGTGCTAGAACAACTGTTAATCCTTTTAGTGTGCAAGAAGTAGCAGATTCACTTCGTGGAGTAGATATTCCTGTATTGATTAAAAATCCCATCAATCCAGATCTTGAATTGTGGACGGGTGCTATCGAGCGTATTCAAAAAGCGGGTATTAAAGAAGTAGGTATGATTCACCGTGGTTTTTCTAACTATGGTAATACTGAATATAGAAATGCTCCAATGTGGCATTTGCCTATTGAAATGAAACGTAGATTTCCTGAAATGATTTTGATTTGTGATCCATCTCATATTTGTGGTAACAGAACCAATCTGCAATCCGTATCACAAAAAAGCATCGATCTTGATTTTGACGGTGTTATGATTGAAAGCCATATTGATCCAGACAATGCTTGGAGTGATGCTAAACAACAAATTACTCCAGAGCGTTTGTCAGAAATATTGGATGCTTTAATCTGGCGTTCTGAAAGTACCGATAAGCAGGAATTTATTACCGCTTTGGCTACCCTAAGAGAACAAATCAATCATGTAGATGACGAATTGCTTTTGTTGATCGGAGAAAGAATGAAAATTGCTGATAAAATTGGAGAATATAAGCGCTCTAATAATATTACTATTTTGCAATCCAACCGTTGGAATGACATTTTGCAAAAAGCCTTTAAAAAAGGAGCTGGATTGGGTCTTAGCGAAGAATTTATTACCAAGTATTTTGATGCGATACATCTAGAAAGTATCAATCACCAAAATAATGTGATGAATAAATAAGTTGGTAGTGTTCCCAATTTTTTGGGTTCTTTTTAGCGAATCTTTTTTATGAACTTTTATAATTTTATAAGTTGTGATAAATAAAGTAGAACACCTTTTTTCTGATAAAAAAGTGTCTTATTATTTTGATGCTGATTTTGCTTACTTGGAGAAGATTGTTTCAAAGGACAATACCATTCTTATCACTGATAAAAATGTATTTGCGGCACAGTCTTCTAAATTTACAGGCTGGAAAACAATTGTTATTGAGCCAGGAGAGCAGTTCAAACAACAGGCAGCTGTTGATTATATTTTTGATCAGTTAATTACATTAGAAGCAGATCGTAAAACATTTATTGTAGGTGTTGGAGGTGGCGTTGTAACTGACATTGCAGGTTATGCAGCGAGTGTTTACATGAGGGGGTTAAAATTTGGTTTTGTGCCTACTACAATTTTATCGATGGTTGATGCATCTATAGGAGGGAAGAATGGCGTAGATGTTGGAGTGTATAAAAATTTGGTAGGACTAATCAGGCAACCTGAATTTTTACTATTTGATTTCTCTCTTTTGCAATCTTTACCACAAGAACATTGGGTGAATGGTTTTGCAGAGATCATCAAGCATGCTTGCATTAAGGACGATGTTCTTTTTGAATTACTTGAAAATGAAACATTAGAAAATTTTCAGTTGGATGAAAAAAAATTAAGCGATCTAGTAAAGAAAAATGTAGCCATTAAAACAGCGGTGGTTGTTCAAGATGAATTTGAACAAGGAGATAGGAGGTTACTTAATTTTGGACATACCATTGGGCATGCCATTGAAAATAATTATCAATTGCTTCATGGCCATGCTATCAGTATCGGAATGATGGCGGCTTGTTCTCTTTCTGCGACATTGAACCAATTTTCTATTTTGGATAAAGATAGAGTAGGTCGATTGATAGAAAAATACCAACTACCCACCCATCAAAAAATTGATTGGGAAAAAATCTGGGAAATATTAAAGATGGATAAGAAGAGGGCAGGAAAGGAAATGAATTTTGTGCTTCTTAATAAAATCGGAGAGGCCATTGTTTACCCTATTCCTATGGGGCAGTTACAAGATTTAATCAGTCAAAGTTTATAAGGTGATAGTAAAAGTACAATCGGGTAAAATTTCAGGGAAAATTGATGCACCTACTTCCAAAAGTTCTATGCAAAGGGCTTGTGCTGCTGCTTTGCTAAATGAAGGAAAAACAATAATTGGAAATCCGGGAAGAAGCAATGATGATCTTGCTGCAATGGACGTTATCGACAACTTGGGGGCAAAAGTATTGCAGGAGACAACCAATGAATTGGTTATTGAAAGTAAAGGAGTGAAACCCGTTTCTAGAGAAATGAATTGTGGTGAAAGTGGTCTTGGAATTCGCATGTTTGCACCAATAGCTGCACTGAGCGACCAAGAAATAATCATCAATGGATCGGGTAGTTTGTTGTCAAGACCGATGAATTTTTTTGATGAAATATTCCCAAGTCTTGGAATAAAAATTGAATCGAATCATGGGAAGCTACCTATTAAAATTAAAGGACCTTTAAAGCCGGTTGACATAACAATTGATGGGTCATTGAGTTCTCAGTTTTTGACAGGATTATTAATGGCTTATGGTAAAGCGGCCACTCAACCAGTTACAATTACTGTAAATAATTTAAAGAGTAAGCCCTACATTGATCTTACTTTGCAGGTGATGAAGGAATTTGGATATTCGGTTATCAATCATCAATACGAGTCATTTGAAATTCATCCTTTAAATGCATCTAGCCATCAACCAAAGAACTATCTTGTAGAAGGTGATTGGAGTGGTGCAGCTTTTTTGTTGGTTGCAGGTGCAATAGCTGGAGAGATTACCGTCAAAGGATTAAATGTATTTTCATTTCAGGCAGACAAGGCTATACTAAGAGCTTTAACGATGTCGGAAGCAGTAGTTTCAATCGCGGAAGATCAAATTGTAATTGGTCCTGGAAAATTGAAAGCTTTTCATTTTGACGCTACTGATTGTCCAGATTTATTTCCACCTTTGGTTGCTTTAGCATCCTTTTGTGAGGGCACTACTGTTATTGAAGGAGTGAGTAGATTGGCTCACAAGGAAAGCAATCGTGGATTAACCCTTCAAGAAGAATTTGGAAAAATGGGAATAGAGATAAAGCTGCAAGATGATTTGATGTTGGTAGAAGGGGGTAAAGGAATTAATGCTGCTACTGTTCATTCTCATCATGATCATCGGATTGCGATGGCCTGTGCTGTTACAGCATTAAAGGCAAATGGTGAAACTACTATTGAAGAGGCAGAAGCTATCAATAAGAGTTATCCAACTTTCTATTCGGATCTTAAAAGCTTAGGTGCTGTAGTTTTTTAATTTTAATATTTTTTTAAAGTAAGCGGTTACTGTCAATATTTTTAACTTAAAATCCCTTTTTGGGATACAATTACTATGAATAGTTTTGGAAGAATTTTTAGAGTAAGCATTTTTGGTGAATCACATGGTGAATGTGTGGGTATCAATATTGATGGATGTCCTGCAGGTCTGCCCTTAGATCTTGATGATTTTTCTGTAGATATTGACAGGAGAAAATCGGGTGCAAAAGGAACTACTCCTAGAAAAGAAGCGGATATCCCTAGAATAATGAATGGCGTTTTTAATGGTAAAACTACTGGAGCTCCAATCACTATTTTATTTGATAATACCAATACAAGAAGTGGAGATTATGAAAAGCAAAAGGCGGTACCTCGACCGGGGCATGCTGATTTTGTTGCGTCTAAAAAATTTGGTGGTTATGAAGATTTTAGGGGAGGGGGTCATTTTAGTGGTAGATTAACGGTTTGTTTGGTTGCGGCAGGTGTGATTGCTAAAAAACTTTTAAACAACATAAAAGTGGAAGCAGATATCCTTGAAATTGGCGGCGAACTGGATCCTGAAAAAGGTTTGCAAAATGCCATCGACGCAAAAGATACCGTTGGAGGATTGGTTGAGTGTAAGGTTAGCGGCTTACCGATTGGATTGGGAGAACCATTCTTTGATTCAGCTGAATCTTTAATTAGCCATGCAGTATTTTCTATTCCTGCAGTTCGTGGTATAGAATTCGGAACTGGTTTTTCAGCAGCAAAAATGTTTGGTAGTCATCACAATGATTGGATTGAAAGTATGGATGGAACAACTGCTACCAATCATGCAGGAGGAATAGTCGGTGGTATTACCAATGGCAATGAGCTTGTTTTCAGAATTGCAATTAAACCAACTTCTTCAACACCAAAAATTCAGCAAACCATTAATATTGAGACTGGTTTAGTAGAAGATTTTTCTGTTAAAGGGAGACATGATTTATGCATTGCATTGAGGGTTCCAGTAGTTTTGGAAGCCGTGACAGCATTTGTTTTGGCAGACATGATGTTATTGGAACAACAAGTTTCTAGAATAATTAAATAATTCTAAAAAATCTTTATTTAAATTAATATTAAAAATTACATCCAATCACCAATACTATTTTTTAGAACTCCAAAATTTATAAGACCGTTTTATTAATCAATTTTTTTTTAAATTTTTTTAGTTGCTTTTGTTTTAAATAGAAATCAGAATAGGGGGAAAGTATTTTAACATTATTAAGTATATTGTTTAAACAAATTGTATGAAAAAAAATTTTTTAAAATATTTCGGTCTGCTTAGAACAATTTATTGTATCCTGCTTACAATCACTTTTTTTTATTGCTCCAATTCTATTGCTCAAAAAAAAACTTCTATTCATCATAAGAAATCAAAGTCTGCTAAAATTAATATTCGATACGGGGTAGCTAGTTTTTATGCTGATAAATTTAATGGAAGAAAAACGGCGAGCGGTCAAATATTTAGTCAAGATAAACTTACTTGCGCATGCAATGTTTTGCCTTTAGGCACTTGGTTAAAGGTTACTAATTTATCAAATGGAAAATCTGTGAAAGTAGTTATAAATGATCGGCTACATCCTAAAATGCACCGTCTAGTGGATCTCTCAAAGAGTGCAGCTAAAAAATTGGGTTTTATTTCTTATGGTCTTGTAAAAGTTAAAGTGGAGGTATTGCCACCTGATAAATAGCAGTTGGGATTTTCTTATGGAATTTTTGGTTTTAAAATCTTTTCAACTTTCATTTCTAAGTAATTATTTCCTATTTCGAAAGGTAAGAATCTATCTCATTAACAATCTACTTGCATTAATGGTTATTTTTGTAATCTTTAAATAATTTCATTTATTAAATTTTAACAAGGGAATTGATTGTATGGCAAAGATTGGAATCAATATCGCAACAGGTAGTTTACAAAAAGAAGAAATTATTGTAGGGATTGATTTGGGTACTACCAATAGTTTGGTATCTATTATTCATCCTGATACAAAACAAGCGGTTGCTTTAAAAGAGCACAACACCGCTTCCTTAGTTCCTTCCATCATTTATTTTGATGAATTTGGAAATATTACTGTTGGCGAAGCTGCTAAAGATAAATTAATCTCATCTCCCCAAAATACTATTTTTTCTGCAAAGCGGTTGATCGGTAAATCTTTTAATGATATAAAAGAAAACGCATCCTTTTTTTCATACAAAGTGATAGATGACAATAAAGAAGGATTGGTAAAAGTTCAGGTGGGAGATAAATTTTATTCTCCTGTAGAATTATCTTCATTTATTTTGAAGGAATTAAAACAAAGGGCGGAACATATTTTAAAAACTCCCGTTAATAAAGCAGTGATTACTGTACCAGCTTATTTCAATGATGCTCAAAGGCAAGCAACCAGAGATGCAGGTAAATTGGCAGGTTTAGATGTTTTGCGGATTATCAATGAACCTACCGCAGCTAGTTTAGCCTATGGTCTTGGGTTAAACAAAACAATTGATAAAACAATTGCTGTTTACGATTTGGGGGGTGGTACATTTGATGTTTCTATTTTAAAAATCAGCAACGGAATATTTGAAGTACTTGCAACCAATGGAGATACTTATTTAGGTGGCGATGACATGGATAATTTGATTGTGAAGTATTGGTTAGATCAGTCTGCAATCAGTGAAGATGAACTAAAAATGAATCAGCAATTTGCGCAGTCTATCCGTTTGAAGGCACAAGCAGCTAAAATAAAATTGTCTGAAGCAACTATTTTCGAAGAGGAATTGAATGGAGATAAGCTCATGATTACTCGGTCAATTTTTGAAGAACTTATTGAACCATTGGTTACCAAAACAATCAATTCTTGTAAAGCAGCTTTAAAAGATGCTTCATTGAAAGCAAGTGATGTTGAAGTGATAGTAATGGTTGGTGGCTCCACGAGAGTACCATTGGTAAAAGAGCGTGTGAGCCAATTTTTTGGAAGACCAGTAAATGATTCAGTCAATCCGGATGAGGTAGTTGCCTTGGGTGCAGCTATTCAAGCTGATATTTTGGCTGGAAATAACAAAGAATTATTACTCTTAGATATCACTCCTCTTTCTTTAGGGATAGAAACAATGGGCGGATTAATGGATGTTTTAATTCCAAGAAATTCTAAAATCCCTCATTCTATTTCTCGACAATATACTACTTACAAAGATGGTCAAGGAGGTATTAAAATATCTGTATTTCAAGGTGAGCGGGATATGGTGAATGACAATCGAAAACTCGCTGAATTTAATTTAACCGGAATACCTGGTATGCCTGCAGGATTGCCAAAAGTGGAAGTGAGTTTTTTACTCAATGCGGATGGAATATTAGTTGTGAAAGCAAAAGAGTTGCGAAGCGGTGTAGCTCAAAGTATTGAGGTAAGATCTCAGTTAGATTTAACCGATGAAACCTTAGAAAAAATGTTGTTGGATTCTATTACAAATGCAAAAGAAGACATTGCAACCAGAGCTTTAGTAGAAGCTAGAACAGAAGGAGAACAATTGTTATCTACCACAGAAAAATTTATTCAAAAAAATGCATCGCTTTTATCATCAGATGAGTTAGTGCTCACCGCCTCTGCAATGCAAGCATTGCAGCTTGCCTTAACAATTAATGACAAAGATTTAATTCATTCTAAAATAGAAGAATTAAATGATTTATCGAGACCCTATGCTGAGCGAGTAATGGATACAGTAGTTAGTAATGCTATGAAAGGCAAAACCATTTGATGGTTGGATGTTGAATGTACTTTAAGGAAATATAAAAATTAAATAGAATCATTTTTATAAGGGCAAGGCTATTTTCTCAATTCCATCATCCTGTTTATATATTTCCCGATCATGTCAAATTCTATGTTCACTTCATCGCACCTTATTAGGTGTTGCATGTTGGTGTGCTCGTAGGTATAAGGGATAATAGCTACTCGAAAGGAATGCTTGGTAACCTCAAACAGGGTAAGGCTGATTCCGTTGACTGTGATAGAACCTTTTTCAATTATCAAGGAAGCAAATTTTGGTTCAAATTCAAAGGTATATTCCCAACTGCCCTGTTTTTCTACTATTTCTAAGCAGATGGCAACTGAATCGATGTGGCCTTGTACAAGGTGACCATCTAATCTTCCATTCATTGGTAGGCATCTTTCCAAATTGATGAAAGAATTTTTTTTCCATTGTTTTAGATTCGTTTTATTGAGTGTTTCCTGAATGGCTGTAACCCTGTGTTTCCCTTCGATTATTTCCTCTACAGTAAGGCACACTCCGTTGTGGGCAACGCTTTGATCAATACTTAGTTCTTCTGAAATGGGGGATTTAATCCAAAAACTGATATTATTATCGGAGGAAATGATATCAGTGACAATGCCTATTTTTTCTATGATTCCTGTAAACATGCAGCAAATTTACTTTTTTTATTATTTGGATTTTGAAATTTAAATATTTGCACTATATTTGCAATTCTAAAAAAAACTACCAAAGGAGGTATATCAAATGTTAATAATAGATTCTAAAGATTGCGAAAACATCGACAAGGCGTTAAAAAAGTATAAGAAGAAATTCGAGAAAAGCCGTGTATTACTACAGTTAAGAGAAAGACAGTGCTTTATCAAGCCTTCTATCAGACGTCGTACAGAGGTGTTGAAAGCGGTTTATAAGCAGAACATTGCGAGTGGTAAAATAGACATTTAGTCTATTGATACATTAATAATATTTTAGACTGATATCCAGTAACTTTGGATATCAGTTTTTTTATGCCCCTAACTCATCAAATACTCACAAAGACTTTTATCGATTATCTTACCTTTCAAAAGAGGTATTCCCCCCATACCATTGTTTCCTACGAGAACGACCTATGTGGATTTTTTGATTTTATAGAGTTACAATTTGGCAGTACTAAAATCGAAGAGATCAATGCTTCTTTTGTTAGAAGTTGGTTAGCTACAATGAAAGAGGCGGGCATGGAATCTAAGTCGCTCAATCGAAAAATATCATCTCTTAAATCCTTTTTTAAATACCAATTGAGGCAGGGGGTAGTGTTAACCAGCCCTATGTTGACAATTGTATCTCCAAAGGTAAAAAAGCGTTTACCGCATTTTGTAGATGAAAAAGATATTCACACCTTATTTTCTTATGTAGAGTTTCCTGATAACTGGGAAGGTAAAACGCATCGGTTGTTGTTGCAGCTTTTTTACAATACCGGTATGCGCCAAGCTGAGCTAGTAAACCTTCGGGAGACTCAGATTGATAGCAGCAATGGAAATATAAAAGTATTGGGAAAAGGAAATAAAGAAAGGATTTTGCCAGTTAGTAAGGATCTTATGATGTTGATTAAAGACTATATAGATGGTAAAAGAATCAATTTTGAGCAATTTGATAATGAGCTTTTATTGGTAAATGGAAAAGGGAAGCGATTGTATCCAAAGTACGTGTATAACGTGGTAAGGCAATACTTGACTTCAGTTACCACCATCGATAAAAAGAGTCCGCATGTTTTACGTCATTCATTTGCAACCCATTTAATGAATAATGGGGCAGATTTAAATGCAGTTAAGGAATTGTTGGGCCATAGTAGTCTTGCTGCTACACAAATATATACGCACAATACGATTGAGAAGTTAAAAGATGTGCATAAGAAAGCCCATCCAAAGGCTTAGATCAATTAGAGTCGATTTATGGTTAAATTTTTTGTTAATTCTAATGGTTTCCTATTGTGATTTAGGGTTAGATGAACTAACTTGTAAGGACAATTTACGCTTTTGTAAAATGTAAATATTTTGCCTATGAATTCATTTACTTACCTGTTTTTTACTCATTTGTTCACTCATTTTAAATCAAATCTTTATGAACGTAAACATTCAGACAGTACATTTTGAAGCAGATTCAAAACTTTTAGATTATGTAGAAAAGAAAATTGCTAAACTTCAGCATTTCCATGACAGGATCACCAATGTAGATGTGTACTTAAAATTGGATAATGTGGTACATAATATCAAGGACAAGGTAGCTGAAATAAGTTTGCATCTGCCAAAATGTGATATTTTTGTAAAGCATTCCTCCAAATCATTTGAGGAGAGTTTCGATGAAGCATTAGACGCTGTCATTCTTCAAATTAAGCGAAAAAAGGAAAAGCTCGCTGCATAAATAAAGGCCTTATAAAATAGACTGTCCCCAATAAGTTAGTCACTTTTTGGGGGCTTTTTTATTCATTTGAGGGGTAGGGGCCTATTATTTTTTAATTTTTTTTAAAAAATCTATTTCAAAATTTTAGATTTAATCAAATATACCTACCTTTGCCATCCAAAAAATAAGGATGCCTTCTGGCTACTAGTTTTAAGCGGATAGTTCTTAATATAAGCCGAAGTAGCTCAGTTGGTAGAGCAGCTGATTTGTAATCAGCAGGTCGGGGGTTCGACTCCCTTCTTCGGCTCTAAAGTTTTGAGATGAATTTTATGATTTGTTTCAGATATTTTGGGTAGATGGCCGAGTGGTTAAAGGCGACAGACTGTAAATCTGTTCACGTAAGTGTACGTAGGTTCGAACCCTACTCTGCCCACAAGTTCTTTTCAAATTTGTACAAGCAAATTTAAAAAAGGATAGTTCTTTTAAATATGGAATAAATATTATTGGCCAATGGCTGATTTTTCAAGCGGAAGTAGCTCATTTGGTAGAGCGATAGCCTTCCAAGCTATAGGTGGCGAGTTCGAGCCTCGTCTTCCGCTCTTTGATTACCTTCGGGTAGGGTTTAAGCCTTTGTAGCTCAGGGGTAGAGCACTTCCTTGGTAGGGAAGAGGTCGTGAGTTCGATTCTCACCAACGGCTCTAAAAAAAATAATTAATAAAACTTTATTAAATTCAATCTACGACACAAAATAGATAACTTTAATAATCTTTTAAAATATAAAAGTCTATGGTTACAGACGCTAAACGAAAACCAATTTTCAAAACAAATATTAAAAAATAAACAATGGCAAAAGAATCTTTCAAGAGGGATAAACCCCACTTAAATGTTGGTACTATCGGTCACGTAGATCATGGTAAAACAACACTAACAGCCGCTATAACCGATGTTTTGTCAAAAAGAGGTTTAGCGGAGAAAAAAAACTACGACGATATTGATGGTGCTCCAGAAGAAAAAGAAAGGGGTATCACAATTAATACAGCACACGTTGAGTATGCTACAGACACTCGTCACTATGCTCACGTGGATTGTCCAGGTCACGCCGATTATGTTAAGAACATGATTACTGGTGCTGCTCAAATGGATGGTGCTATCTTGGTAGTTGCTGCTACAGATGGTCCAATGCCACAAACTAAAGAACACATTTTGTTGGCTCGCCAGGTTGGTGTACCTCAAATCGTTGTTTTCATGAACAAAGTTGACCTAGTAGATGATCCAGAATTATTGGAATTGGTTGAAATGGAAATTCGTGAGTTGTTAACTTCTTACGGTTTTGATGGAGATAATACACCAATTATTCAAGGTTCTGCAACTGGTGCTTTGGCTGGTGATGACAAATGGATTGCTAAAATCAATGAATTGATGGATGCAGTTGATAGCTATATTCCTTTACCTCCAAGATTAGTTGATTTACCTTTCTTGATGAGTGTGGAGGATGTATTCTCTATTACTGGTCGTGGAACTGTTGCAACTGGTCGTATTGAAAGAGGTCGTATTAAAGTAGGTGAGGCAATCGAAATCGTTGGATTAATGGAAAAACCTTTGAACTCTGTTTGTACAGGTGTTGAAATGTTTAAGAAATTATTGGACGAAGGAGAAGCTGGAGATAATGCAGGTTTATTATTACGTGGTATTGAAAAGACTCAGATCCGTCGTGGTATGGTTCTTTGCAAACCAGGTTCTATTACTCCTCATACTGAATTCAAAGGTGAAGTTTACGTACTAAGCAAAGAAGAAGGTGGACGTCATACTCCTTTCTTCAACAAATACCGTCCTCAGTTTTATTTCCGTACTACCGATGTAACTGGTGAAGTTACATTGAATGCTGGAACTGAAATGGTGATGCCAGGTGATAACACTTCTTTAAATGTTGTGTTGATTCAACCAATCGCTATGGAAAAAGGTTTGAAATTTGCAATTCGTGAAGGTGGCCGTACCGTAGGTGCTGGTCAAGTTACTGAAATTGTTAAATAAGATAATCATTAGTATCTTTGATAGAATTAGCTAATTAGCAAAATTTGCTAATTAGCTAATTCGTTTATACGGACATGGTGCAACGGTAGCATACGGGTCTCCAAAACCTTTGATCTTGGTTCGAATCCTAGTGTCCGTGCTGACTACTGTGGTATTAAGTTCAATCATTCGATTGATTTAATTTTTATAGTAGAATTTTAATAATTTTCAAATTTGAATAATGAATAAACTGACAGCATATATTAAAGACTCTTATGAAGAGTTGGTTGAAAAAGTAACCTGGCCTAGTTGGGAGCTTTTACAGCAATCCACTATGATTGTGTTGGGTGCTACTATTTTCATTACCGCCATTGTTGGTATCATGGATTTTATAGCAAACGGGTCTTTAAAATTTATTTATTCTTTGTTTAAGTAATATTATCATGGAAGAAACATTGGTACTTGAAAAGGAAAATAAATGGTACGTACTCCGTGTTGTAAGCGGTAAGGAGCGTAAAATCAAGGAATATCTTGATAAGGACATTATCCGCAATGGATGGTCAGAAATTATCAAGCAAATCTTCTTGCCTGTAGAGAAAGTGTACAAAGTGCAAGCAGGAAAAAAGGTAATGCGTGAAAGAAATTTTTATCCTGGTTATGTGATGATAGAAGTAGCAGATAAAAAGCTAAATGATGACATGGTTCAGCACATCAGCAATATTAGCAACGTGATGCATTTTTTAACTGACGGAAAAGGAAGCAAAGGAAATATCATTTCTTTGAGAAAGTCGGAGGTTAATAAAATGTTGGGTAAGGTAGATGAACTGGGCGAGGGAGGTGGAATGACCATGAGTGAGCCGTTTATCATTGGAGAAACGATCAAGATCATTGATGGACCTTTCAATGACTTTAATGGAATGGTAGAAGAGGTAAATGATGAGAAAAAGAAATTAAAAGTACAGGTCAAGATATTTGGTAGGGCTACCCCGGTAGAACTGAATTATATGCAAGTAGAAAAAATTGCTTAACCTTCTGAAAAGCCACTTTTAGTGGCTTTTTTTATGCCCATTCGCTTAATTTTTATACAAGATATCCTTTTGATAGGGATGATTTATTGAAATAATAAGTCCAAAAATTCTTTTTTTCTTGTAACTAATATTTTTTTAAAATATTTACCTTACCTTTGCCGCCCCAAATAGTTCTTACAGGAATTTATTGAATTGGGAGTGTCGGTAATTATCGGCACGTTATCACCAAAAAAAATTATTACATGGCAAAAGAAATTTCCGGCTATGTCAAGCTCCAATGTAAAGGAGGACAAGCTAATCCGGCACCCCCAATCGGACCTGCATTAGGTTCTAAAGGTGTAAACATCATGGAGTTCTGCAAACAATTCAATGCAAGAACACAGGATAAACCAGGGAAGGTACTTCCCGTTCTTATCACCGTCTTCGCTGATAAGTCTTTCGAATTCATTATTAAAACCCCGCCAGCAGCGATCCAATTAATGGATGCAGCAAAAATTACTAGTGGTAGTAAAGAGCCTAACCGCGTAAAAGTTGGTAAGGTGACTTGGGCGCAAGTAGAAGAAATCGCCAAAGATAAAATGGCTGATCTAAATGCGTTTACCCTAAAAAGCGCTATGAGTATGGTAGCAGGAACTGCACGTAGCATGGGTTTAACAGTTGAAGGAAATGCTCCTTGGGAAAATTAATTATCAACCACAAAATATTTTAGAAAATGATTACTAAAAAAAGAAAATTAGCAAACGCTAAGGTTGATATTAATAAAGCTTATACATTAAAAGAAGCTTGTGCCTTAGTGAAAGAAATTAATACTACAAAATTCGATAGTTCTGTTGATTTACATATCAAATTAGGAGTAGATCCAAAAAAAGCTGACCAAGCCATTCGTGGTACGGTTTCATTGCCACACGGAACTGGTAAAACTAAAAAGGTTTTGGTACTTTGTACACCAGATAAAGAGGAAGCCGCTAAAGCTGCAGGTGCTGATTTTGTTGGTCTTGATGAATTTATCACAAAAATCGAAGCTGGTTGGACAGATGTGGATGTTATCATCGCTACTCCCTCTGTAATGCCTAAAATTGGTAAATTGGGTAAGGTGCTAGGACCGCGTAATTTAATGCCGAATCCTAAAACCGGTACCGTTACCAATGATGTAGCCAATGCTGTAAACGAAGTGAAGGGCGGAAAAATCGCTTTTAAAGTTGATAAAGTAGGTATCGTTCACGCTTCAATTGGACGGGTAAGTTTTGGTGCGGATAAAATTGCTGAAAATAGTTTAGAGTTGATTAGCGCTATCGTAAAACTTAAACCATCCTCTTCTAAAGGAACTTACCTAAAAGGAGTTAGTATGGCAAGCTCTATGAGTCCGGGTATTTTAATTGATACTAAATCGGTTCAAAATTAATTACGGTAAAAGCAGTATTGTAAGCTTTTACATAAAATATTTGTTATGACAAAACAGGAAAAAAACGACGTAATAGAAGTGTTGAAAGGGAAATTTTCTCAATACAATAACTTTTATATCACCGATACAGAAAGTTTAACCGTTGCTCAGGTAACCACCCTGCGTAGCCATTGCTTTGATAAGCAAGTAGAGATGAAGGTTGCTAAAAACACCCTTATCCGCAAAGCATTAGAGAGCCTTGATGCTGAAAAGTATTCAGGAGTGTATGATTCTTTGCACAATGTTACCGCTTTATTGTTCAGCGAAAATCCCAAGGATCCTGCTATGATTTTAAGCAGCTTTAGGAAAGAAAGCAAAGGTGAAAAACCTGAACTAAAAGCAGCATTCATTAATGGAGATGTTTTTGTTGGTGACAATCAGTTGATTGCTCTTACAAAGATCAAAACTAAAAATGAATTAATTGGTGAAGTAATTGGTTTGTTACAAGCTCCTATCCAACGTGTATTGGGCGCTTTACAAAATAAAGATGCAGCAGCAGAAGTAGTTGCAGAAGTTGCAGTTGAACAAGCAGCACCAGCAGCATCTATTGAAGAAGTTGCTCCAGCAGTAGAAGCTCCAGTAGCAGAAGCTCCAGCGGCTCCAGCAGCAGAGGCTCCAGCAGCAGAATAATTTGTAATTGAAAATACAGTTTGGTGTATCTTAAAATATTACCCTGGCCGATGGGACAAAAAAGCGAAAACAATTTTTTTAAAACTCCGCCGGAGTATAAAACATTGAAGGCGGTAAAAATTTAATTATTATGGCAGACGTAAAAAATTTAGCTGAAAGTTTAGTAAGCTTAACAGTAAAAGAAGTACAAGAACTAGCAGAGTTTTTAAAATCAGAGTACGGTATTGAACCTGCTGCAGCTGCAGTAGTAGTAAGTGCTGGTGGTGGAGAAGCTGCTGCTGTTGAAGAAAAAACATCTTTCAATGTAATCTTGAAAGCTGCAGGTGCTAACAAATTAGCGATTGTTAAAATCGTTAAAGAATTAACAGGATTAGGATTGAAAGAAGCCAAAGATTTAGTAGATGGCGCTCCAAAACCAGTTAAAGAAGGTGTTGACAAAGCAACTGCTGAAGAATTAAAAACTAAGTTAACTGAAGCGGGTGCTGAAGTTGAAATAGCATAATTTAAAAGTTAACAAAATAGCTTTAAAAGTCGAAGAGCAATCTTCGGCTTTTTTTATACCATTTAATCCAAAATGAAAAACAACTTAGGCGAATTTTTCACCAAAATAATGGGTAAGGAATCGGGTTAAAATTAACTTTCGGCTTTTGTGAACTTTTTTTGTCCAAAAAAGCAAGGGAAATGTAAATAAAAGAGTTAAAGTTTAGTAAACTTTTTAAGCTAAAAAAGAGCATTTTTAGATAGAAACTCATTTATTTTCATGAATAATCCTTTTTTTTAGCAAAAATCAAACCAAAATCCTAAAAAATCAGTATTGAATTTCTATATTTAAATACTATTCATTACCTTTGCCGTCCTTTAAATTCGGGTTAGTGGCGTTCATCATGTTCACTACTTGAAAATAGGGAACCTTCTCAGCATTAAAACGTTTTAATTACAATATGGCTGCAACTAAATCATCCGCATCACAGCGTATCAATTTCGGAAAAATTGAATTGCTCGCGGAAACCCCCGATTTACTCGGAATTCAGATACAATCATTTAAAGACTACTTCCAGTTGGAAACTACGCCCGATAAGCGTAACAACGAAGGATTATTCCGTGTGTTTAAGGAAAATTTTCCTATTACTGACACACGCAACATCTTTGTTCTGGAGTTCTTAGACTATTTTGTTGATCCACCACGCTACACCATCGACGAGTGTATTGAAAGAGGGTTGACCTACGCAGTACCGTTAAAAGCAAAACTTCGTTTGAGCTGTAATGACGAGGAACACGTAGATTTTCAAACCATCGTTCAAGATGTGTTTTTGGGAAATATTCCTTACATGACTCCAAGAGGTACCTTTGTTATCAATGGAGCTGAAAGGGTAGTGGTGTCTCAATTACATCGTTCACCAGGCGTATTTTTCGGACAGTCTGTACACCCTAACGGTACCAAAATTTATTCTGCAAGAGTGATCCCTTTTAAAGGCGCTTGGATGGAATTTGCTACTGATATTAACAATGTCATGTATGCTTATATTGACCGTAAAAAGAAGTTCCCTGTAACTACCTTGTTGCGTTCTATTGGCTTTGAAACTGACAAAGACATTCTTGAATTATTCGGAATGGCGGATGAAGTTAAGGTTGATAAAAAAGCATTACAAAAATATATTGGAAAAAGATTGGCTGCTCGTGTATTAAGAACATGGGTAGAAGATTTTGTTGATGAAGATACTGGTGAAGTAGTTAGTATTGAAAGGAATGAAATTGTTCTTGAACGTGATACAGTGTTGGATCAAGAAAATATTGACATGATCGTTGATATGGACGTGAAGAGTGTATTCGTTCAGAAAGAAGAGGTGAGTGGAGATTTTGCAATCATCTACAATACTTTAAATAAAGATACTTCTAATAGTGAGTTAGAGGCGGTTCAGCATATTTATCGTCAGTTAAGAGGTGCAGATGCTCCTGATAACGAAACGGCTCGCGGTATTATTGATAAATTATTCTTCAGTGACAAACGTTACGATCTTGGTGAAGTAGGGCGTTATAAAATCAATCGTCGCCTAGGACTAAATTTCCCAATTGAGAAAAAAGTTTTGACAAAAGATGATATCATTGCCATTATCAAAACATTGGTTCAATTGACCAACGGAAAGAGTGAGGTGGATGATATTGACCATTTAAGCAATCGTCGCGTACGTACTGTAGGCGAACAATTATACGCTCAGTTTGGAGTAGGTTTGGCTCGTATGGCTCGTACCATTCGTGAAAGAATGAATGTACGCGACAACGAGGTATTTACTCCAGTTGATTTGATTAATGCAAGAACTTTGTCTTCTGTTATCAATTCATTTTTTGGAACCTCTCAATTGTCACAATTCTTAGATCAAACCAATCCGTTGAGTGAGATTACGCACAAGCGTCGTATCTCCGCACTTGGACCAGGTGGTTTAAGTCGTGAAAGAGCTGGTTTTGAAGTACGTGATGTGCATTATTCTCATTACGGTCGTCTTTGTACCATTGAAACTCCAGAAGGTCCAAACATTGGATTGATCTCTACGCTTTGCGTACATGCTAAGATCAATGATATGGGCTTTATCGAAACGCCCTACCATAAAGTAACTGATGGAAGGGCGGATATGAAAAAAATCACTTTCCTTAGTGCTGAAGAGGAAGATTTAGCTAAGATTGCCCAGGCTAATATTATAATGGATGAAAAAGGAAACTTTGTTGAAGATAAAATCAAGAGTCGCCAGACAGGTGATTTCCCTATTTTAGATAAAAATGAAGTAGAATATATGGACGTTGCACCCAACCAAATTGTTGGTTTAAGTGCTTCGTTGATTCCATTCCTTGAACATGATGATGCTAACCGTGCCCTAATGGGATCGAATATGCAACGTCAAGCTGTTCCATTGATCCGTTTGGAATCTCCTATTGTTGGAACTGGTTTAGAAGGAAAGGCCGCACGCGATGCAAGAATTCAATTACATGCAGAAGGTACCGGTGTGGTTGAATATGTAGATGCGAGTGAAATTCACGTTCGTTACAACCGCAGTGAAATGCAGCAGCTAGTTAGCTTTGAAGAAGATTTAAAAATCTATAAGGTAACTAAGTTTATTCGTACCAACCAAGAAACTTGTATTAATCTACGCCCTGCTGTAGTTAAAGGACAGAAAGTAGTAGAAGGTGATTTCTTGACAGAAGGGTATGCTACCAAAGGTGGTGAAATGGCGTTGGGTCGTAATCTAAAAGTGGCGTTCATGCCATGGAAAGGTTACAACTTTGAAGATGCGATTGTTATCTCTGAAAAAGTAGTAAAAGAAGATTTATTTACGTCTATCCATATCAGTGAATTTGAAACAGAAGTAAGAGACACTAAATTAGGCGAAGAGGAATTGACTCCAGATATTCCAAACGTAAGTGAAGAAGCTACTAAAGATCTAGATCAAAATGGTATTATTCGCATTGGTGCTCATATTAAAGAAGGTGATATCATCATTGGTAAAATCACTCCAAAAGGTGAGAGCGATCCAACTCCTGAAGAGAAGTTGTTGCGTGCCATCTTTGGTGATAAAGCAGGTGATGCAAAAGATGCTTCTTTGAAAGCACCCAGTGGAACAGAAGGAGTAATCATCAATAAGAAATTATTCCAACGTGCCAAAAAAGATAAGAATTCTAAAGTAAGAGAAAAAGCGAGTCTTGATAAAATTGAAAAGACCCACGAGAAGAATGAAAATGATATTTTAGAATTGTTGGTTAACAAGTTAACTACTTTGCTGAAAGATAAGGCTAGCGTAGGTGTTAGCAATAATTTTGGAGAAACATTGATTGGAAAAGGGGTGAAGTTTAACCAAAAAAATCTCGCTAATATCGACTATCTAAATGTGAATCCTTTGGGATGGACAGGAGATGCTAAAGCAGATAACTTGATCAATATTTTGCTACACAATTATAGCATTAAGTTTAATGAAGAATTGGGTAGATACAAAAGAGAAAAATTCAACATCAGCATTGGTGATGAATTACCTGCTGGCGTATTGAAATTAGCAAAAGTATACTTAGCGGTTAAGCGTAAGTTGAAAGTGGGAGATAAGATGGCTGGACGACATGGTAACAAAGGTATTGTTGCAAAGATTGTTCGTCAAGAAGATATGCCATTCCTAGAAGACGGAACGCCAGTTGATATTGTATTGAATCCATTGGGTGTACCTAGTCGTATGAACCTTGGTCAGATCTATGAAACTGTATTGGGTTGGGCCGGAGAAAAATTGGGTTTAAAATTTGCTACTCCAATTTTTGATGGTGCTAGTGTGGATGAAATTGCAGAAAAGATCACTGAAGCAGGCTTACCGAAATTTGGACATACTTACTTGTATGATGGAGAGACTGGAGATCGTTTTGATCAAAAGGCAACTGTTGGTATCATTTATGTAATTAAACTTCACCACATGGTGGATGATAAAATGCATGCTCGTTCAATCGGACCGTATAGTTTGATTACTCAACAGCCATTAGGCGGTAAGGCGCAATTTGGAGGTCAAAGATTTGGTGAGATGGAGGTTTGGGCTTTGGAAGCCTATGGAGCATCTAATATATTGCAAGAATTGTTGACACTTAAATCGGATGACATCATCGGAAGGGCGAAAACTTATGAAGCAATTGTAAAAGGTGAGAATATTCCAAGACCAGGTGTTCCTGAATCATTCAATGTGTTGGTGCATGAATTGAGAGGATTAGGATTAGACTTAACTTTTGAATAATAAATTAATTGGTCAATGGTTAATAGAAAATATTTAACCATTGACCAATCATTAATTATAGAGTTGGGTTAAAATAATTATCAATTAAAAAATTATCAATTAATAGAATATGGCATTCAAAAAAGAAAATCGTCCCAGATCAACTTTTTCACAAATCACTATTGGTTTGGCTTCTCCTGACAGCATTTTGGAAAAAAGCTTCGGTGAAGTGTTGAAACCTGAGACCATTAACTATCGTACTTATAAGCCTGAAAGAGATGGTTTGTTTTGCGAAAGAATTTTTGGCCCGGTAAAAGATTACGAATGTGCTTGCGGAAAGTATAAGCGCATACGTTATAAGGGTATTGTTTGCGACAGATGTGGAGTAGAAGTTACTGAAAAGAAAGTACGTCGCGAAAGAATGGGACACATTAAATTGGTAGTTCCTGTTGTACATATTTGGTATTTTAAATCATTGCCCAATAAAATTGGTTACTTGTTGGGAATGAGTTCTAAGAAATTAGAAACTATTGTTTATTACGAAAGATTTGTAGTAATTCAATCTGGTATTCGTGCTGATAAAGGACAAAATTTTGGAGACCTTTTAACTGAAGAGGAGTATTTAGATATTTTAGATACTTTACCAAAGGACAACCAATTCCTTTCTGACGAAGATCCAAATAAGTTCATCGCTAAAATGGGTGCAGAAGCTGTACATGATTTATTGCAGCGCATTGACCTGGATCAATTGAGTTTTGATCTTCGCAATTCAGCGGCCAACGAAACTTCTCAACAACGTAAAGCAGATGCACTAAAGCGTTTGAGCGTAGTAGAAAGTTTCCGTGATGCAAACACAAGAATTAATAACCGTCCTGAGTGGATGGTAATGCAATATATTCCAGTAATTCCGCCTGAATTGCGTCCATTGGTTCCATTGGATGGAGGTAGATTTGCTTCTTCAGATTTGAATGACTTATATCGTAGGGTAATTATCCGCAACAACCGTTTGAAAAGGTTGTTGGAAATTAAGGCTCCTGAAGTAATCTTACGCAATGAAAAACGTATGTTGCAGGAAGCAATCGATTCATTATTTGATAATAGTCGTAAATCAAATGCTGTTAAAGCAGAGGGTGGACGTGCTTTGAAATCATTGAGTGATGTATTGAAAGGAAAGCAGGGACGTTTCCGTCAGAATTTATTAGGTAAGCGGGTGGATTATTCTGGTCGTTCGGTTATTGTGGTTGGACCAGAGTTGAAAATGCATGAGTGCGGTTTACCAAAAGATATGGCTGCTGAATTGTTTAAGCCATTTATCATTAGAAAATTAATTGAAAGAGGTATCGTTAAAACTGTTAAGTCTGCCCGTAAATTGGTAGATAAAAAAGAAGCGATTATCTGGGATATTTTAGAGAACATTTTGAAGGGTCACCCGATCATGTTGAACAGGGCCCCTACACTTCACCGTTTGTCAATTCAGGCATTCCAGCCCAAGTTAATCGAGGGAAAGGCAATCCAGTTGCACCCGTTGGTGACTACTGCCTTTAATGCGGATTTTGATGGTGATCAGATGGCGGTTCACGTTCCATTAAGCAATGCAGCTGTTTTAGAAGCTCAACTATTAATGTTGTCTTCTCATAACATTTTGAACCCACAGAATGGTACGCCTATCACCCTTCCTTCTCAGGACATGGTGCTTGGTTTGTACTACATCACCAAAGGAAAAAAATCAACAGATACTGAAAAAGTAAAAGGGGAAGGAAAAGCATTCTATTCTGCTGAAGAAGTAATCATTGCTTACAATGAGCAGCGAGTAGATCTTCATGCACATATCAGAGTGAAAGCCAACTTCAGAAATGAAGATGGAACCTTAACTTATAAATTAATTGAAACAACTGTTGGTAGGGTTTTATTTAACCAGCATGTACCAAAGACCGTAGGTTTCATTAATGCCTTGTTGACCAAAAAATCTTTGAGGGAAATTATTGGTGATATCATTAAGTGGACCAACGTTCCTATAACTGCTAAATTTTTGGATGATATCAAAACATTGGGATACCGCATGGCTTTCCGTGGTGGATTGTCTTTTAATATCAATGATTTGATCATACCAGATATCAAGCAACAATTGATTGACACTGCAACAGTGGAAGTAGATGAGGTTTGGGAAAACTACAATATGGGTTTAATCACCAACAATGAAAGATATAACCAAACGGTGGATATCTGGAGTAGGGTGGATACAAGAATTACCGAGACCTTGATTCGTGAATTAGCAGCAGATAAACAAGGATTTAATTCTGTTTATATGATGCTTGATTCAGGTGCTCGTGGTAGTAAGCAGCAGATTAAGCAGTTGGCTGGTATCAGGGGATTGATGGCAAAACCTCGTAAATCAGGTTCATCTGGAAGTGAAATTATTGAAAATCCTATCTTGTCTAATTTTAAAGACGGATTGAATGTATTGGAATACTTTATCTCTACCCACGGTGCTCGTAAAGGTTTGGCGGATACGGCTTTGAAAACAGCAGATGCCGGTTACCTAACTCGTCGTTTGGTGGATGTAGCTCAAGATGTGGTTATTAATGAGGAAGATTGTGGCACTTTGCGTGGAATTGCAACTTCAGCTTTAAAAGACAATGAAGACATTATTGAAAACTTAGCAGATAGGATTGAAGGTCGTACCTCATTGCACAATGTGTATGATCCAATTTCAGAAGAATTGTTATTAATTGCCGGTGAGGAAATCACTTCGGATAATGCTCAAAAAATTGAACAAAGCAGTATCGAAACTGTAGAAATCCGTTCGGTTTTGACTTGCGAAAGCAAGCGAGGTGTTTGTGTAAAATGCTACGGTAAGAACTTAGCAACAGGTTATACAGCACAAAGAGGTGATGCAGTAGGTATTATTGCTGCGCAAAGTATTGGTGAGCCTGGTACTCAGCTTACCCTCCGTACTTTCCACGTAGGTGGTGTGGCTGGATCTGCTTCTGTAGAATCTACAATGCCTGCTAAATTTGATGGTACTATTCAGTTTGATGGTTTGCGTACCGTTGCTACTCAAGATGCTGAGGGAAATAAAATCAATGTTGTAATAGGACGTACTGGTGAGGTTCGTATCATGGATGTTAAAAATGATCGTTTGTTAACTTCAAACAATATCCCTTATGGTGCTACTTTGAATGTGAAAGACGGACAGAAAGTAACCAAGGGAGAAGTGATCTGCACTTGGGATCCATTTAACAATGTGATCGTTTCTGAAATTGTCGGTTCATTGAAATTTGAAGCGGTGATTGAAGGGGTTACTGTTCGTGAAGAAGCGGATGAGCAAACGGGTCATAAAGAGAAAGTAGTTATTGAAACAAAAGATAAAACCAAATTACCTTCTATTATTATTGAGGGAAGTAAGGATACAAAGTCTTACAATTTACCTGTTGGTAGTCATATCGTTTTAGAAGAAGGTGATTCTGTAAGAGCTGGTCAGGTATTGGTTAAGATTCCAAGAGTATTGAGCAAATTGAAAGATATCACTGGAGGTCTACCTCGTGTAACTGAATTGTTTGAAGCAAGAAATCCAGGCAATCCAGCAGTAGTTTGCGAAATTGATGGGGTGGTTACTTTTGGTAATATCAAACGTGGTAATAGAGAAATCATTGTAGAAGCTAAAGATGGTGTAGTAAGAAAATATCTTGTTCCATTGACTCGTCAGATTCTAGTTCAAGATGGTGACTTCGTAAAAGCGGGTGCTGCCCTAAGTGATGGACAAACTGCTCCTGCAGATATCTTATCAATCAAAGGACCATTTGCAGTACAAGAGTATGTTGTAAATGAGATTCAGGAAGTTTACCGTTTACAAGGTGTACGTATCAATGATAAGCATGTGGAAGTGATTGTTCGTCAAATGATGCGTAAGGTAAGCATTGAGGATGCTGGAGATACGATATTCTTAGAAGGTGATACCGAAGATAAATTGGACTTTAATACCGAGAATGACAACATTTACGACAAAAAGGTTGTAACAGATGCGGGTGAAAGTACTATTTTGAAAACTGGTCAAATTACTACGCTTCGTGATGTTAGAGAAGAGAATTCAATTCTACGTAGAGCAGATAAAAAACTGGTTGAATTCCGTGATGCAAAACCTGCAACTTCTTCACCGTTGTTACAGGGAATTACAAAAGCTTCATTGGGTACACAAAGTTGGATTTCTGCAGCTTCTTTCCAAGAGACTACCAAAGTGTTGAGTAGTGCCGCTATCAACGGTAAACTTGACTTGATGTTAGGTCTTAAGGAAAATGTAATCACGGGTCATCCAATTCCAGCAGGTACAGGCTTGCGTGAGTTCGAAAACATGATCGTTGGTAGCAAAGAAGAGTACGAATTGCTGATGACTACCAAGGAAGCCATGAGCTTTGATGATGAAGAATAAATTAACTGAAAAGTTAAGTACATAAATTAGAAGGAGTAAGATGAAAGTCTTGCTCCTTTTTTATTTTAATAGATTCTTAGTATTAGAACTACATGTATTCTTTTAAATGGGTAAAAGCGGTAATTTTTAGTCGATCCTCAAAGAGTTGGATAAAGAAACTTGGCATAGTAAGTGTTTTGATGCCCTTGAATAAAAAGTGCTAGAAATGTGAAATATCAGCCGTTAAAAAATCAAGGCTGTCTGAGCCGGTATATCTTTTAAAGTAACTGACTCTACCGGCGAGTTCCTTGATTTTAGGTTGATATTTCACATTTCAGCCTTTTTATTCGCAGGCTTGATTTTTTTTGTTACTTTTTTGCATCAAGGCAAAAAAGTAAAAGCACTCTATTTCAGAGGAAATCTCAAGCCTATCTAATTAACTTTTATTATACTAAAAAACAATAAGAAATAATTATCCATTTGACTTATTACCTGATAGCCCTTTATCAAATAGGAGCTTACTACTTTTTGGTAGTCGACTAATTAAGTAAATGAGACAATACTTAAAACTATTCTGAGAAAAAATATAAATATCAATTGACTACATTTTTGTATTTACTTTAAGTCTAACTTAGTGTATTGATAGTAAAGAAGAAAAACAAATAATTTTCAATATGCCTTATTTAGATTACGTATTACAGCCTCCTTCTTATGGATGGGCAGACGCTAATGGAAAGCTTGTCAAGCCTAGTATTATACAGATTTTAAGAGAATTTTTTTCAAGACTCAATATTGTTTCTGATAGAAAAAATTGGTTGCCATTTTTTAGCTGGCTAAAAGTATTTTGTCTCTTGCCTTTCTTTTTTATATTTATTTTTAATTTTCTACATACTTGGACTTTTCTCGCAGCCTTTGTTTATAGCATGATCATTATGGGAACGCATGGTACTATCTGGCACCATCGTTACTGTACTCATGGAGCATATACTTTTAGAAATGCATTTTGGCGTGTTTTTACTCAAAACCTTACTATCAATGTGATCCCTGAAGAAATCTATGTTATTTCACATCATGTTCATCATGCAAAATCAGATCAACCGGGTGATCCTTATAATGCTCAAGCGGGTTTTTTATATTGTTTTTTAGCCGATGTTAATCATCAACCTATTGCAAAAGATTTAAGCAGTGCAGATTACAATCGTATTGGATTATTGATGAAGCATACTGGTGTAAAAGGAAATACTTATGAGCAATACCAGCGCTGGGGTTCCTATGTCACTCCTGTTGGTGCTGTTACCTCATGGATTCTTAACTGGTCATTTTGGTACCTTAGTTTTTATTTGATAGGTGGTCATGCGTTGGCTTGCAGCATATTTGGTTCCGCAGCGTTTTGGGCTATAGGAGTAAGGACATTTAATTATGAAGGTCATGGTAAAGGGGAAGAGAAACAACGGGAAGGCATAGACTATAATCACAAAGACAATTCAGTGAATCAATTATGGCCTGGCATTGTTGCAGGCGAGTGGCACAACAACCATCATCTATTTCCAAAAAGTGCAAGAAGCGGATTTAAGCCGCATCAAGTTGATTTTGCTTGGTATTATATAAAATTAATGAGTTTATTAGGTGCGGTTATTCATTACAAAGATTTTAAAAAACAATTTTTAACCCAATATCATCTTCCTTATCAATTGAAGAAAAGAGAAGAGGTTCAATTGTCATCTTCGACTTTCATTACCCAACATGAAAAAGTTAATTGAGTATAATAATTTATTATCTTTCATAGCTTCGAAGACAGCAAATCGATAAAATCGATTTTTTATCCAAGCACAATTTTAAATCAATCCCTTAGGCACTTGCGTCTGCCATATCAGGGATGTCAGCAGCTTTGTATTCGCCGGCATCTAATTTCTTTTTAGTCGCTTCAAAAGCTTTCAACGTGATATCGATGTCCTCATCGGTATGAGCAGCAGTAGGAATTAATCTGTAAATAATATCTCCCTTTGGAATGACAGGGTACACTACGATGCTACAAAATACATGATAGTTTTCGCGAAGATCCATTACCATCTGAGTAGCTTCTGGTACGTCTCCTTTCATGTAGATAGGAGTTACAGGGGTATTCGTATTACCGATATCAAATCCTCTTTCTCTTAAACCATTTTGCAAGCGGTTAACATTGTACCACAATTTTTCTCTTAATTGAGGCATGGTAGTAACCATCTCCATTCTAGTCAGCATTCCTTCTACAATCATTAGTGGAAGGCTTTTTGCAAATATTTGTGATCGGGTATTGTAGCGTAAGTACTTCATCACGGCTTTTGGGCCACTAATGAATGCACCGATGCTTCCCATACTTTTTACAAATGTGCTGAAATATAAATCTACTCCATCTTGGCATCCTTGTGCTTCATCAGCGCCAGCACCTGTTGGTCCCATATAACCAAAACCATGTGCATCATCGATTAATAAGCGAAACTGATATTTTTGTTTGGTAGCTACTATTTCTTTTATAATTCCTTGTTCACCGTCCATTCCAAATACACCTTCGGTAATCACTAAAATTCCGCCTCCTGATTTTTCAATCATCTTTTCGGCGCGCTGCATTTGTTTTTCAAAATCTTCAATATTGTTGTGCTTAAAAGCATAGGTATGTCCCATGTGTAAGCGAATACCATCAATGATACAGGCATGCGCCTCGGCATCATAAACAATCACATCTCTTCGATTAACAAGTGCATCAATACAACTCATGATACCTTGGTATCCAAAGTTTAATAACATCGAATCCTCTCTATTAACAAAGCGGCTGATTACTTTTTCGAGTTCTTCATGCTTTGCAGTATTTCCACTCATCATTCTTGCTCCCATGGGATTTCCCATTCCGTATTTTGCAGCTGCTTGAGTGTCCACTTCTCTAACACGAGGGTCATTCACCAATCCTAAATAATTATTTAAGCTCCAAACAATCATTTCCTTTCCACGAAACTGCATCCTGGTTCCTAATTCACCTTCTAATTTTGGAAATGCAAAATAGCCATGTGCCCTATCCATATGCTGTCCAATGGGACCGCCATCTTTTACTAATTTTTCAAAAACATCTGCCATGATTAAAATAGGTTGTTGGTTAGTGACATTTATAATACCATTAAGTGCATCCTTTGCCTTAACAAGGTTATAAAAGTCTATCTTATTTATGTGACAAATTTAAGGCATTGATGTCAAAATTTGACAAATTGAATCAATAAACAAACTTATAAGACCTGCTGTCTACTATCTTTGCAAAAAATTATTGTATGTCTAAAAAGCACTTTGCTATTTTTATCTTTTTATTATTTTTAGTGCTCAACTCAACAGCACAAGGCTCAGTAAAGCAAATGAATTCCTTGAATAAGGGGCCTAAATTGGTAGTAGGTATCGTAATTGACCAAATGCGCTGGGATTATTTATATCGGTTTTCTGAGCTCTATGGTTCGAATGGATTTAACCGATTAGTGAGAAAGGGCTTTAGTTGTGACAATACTTTGATCCCCTACATGCCAACTTATACCGCTCCTGGACATACTTGCATTTATACAGGTTCAGTGCCTGCGATACATGGTATTGTAGGTAATAATTGGTATGATAAAGCAACGAATAGAACAATTTATTGTGCTGAAGACCTTACTGCTAAAACGGTTGGAACTGAGTCTGGTGCTGGAAAGATGAGTCCTCGAAATATGTGGACTACTTCAATAACAGATGAACTAAAGCTGAGTAATAATTTTCAGAGTAAAGTAATAGGAATAGCTTTAAAAGATAGGGGAGCTATTTTCCCTGCGGGTCATAGTGCAAATGCGGCTTATTGGTATGATAACGGAAAATGGATTACTAGTAATTATTACATGAATGATTTACCTAATTGGGTGAAACAGCAAAATGCAAAAGATCTTCCATCTTTTTACATGAGTAAGGATTGGAATACGCTTTTACCACTTGCTAGTTATCATTTAAGCACATCAGATGATCAGCCTTATGAAACGCCGATAAAGGGAGAAAAATCGGTCACCTTTCCTCATATGACATCGCAAATGAACACTGATAAATATGAGTCTTTCAAATACACACCTTATGCTGCTTCCTATACTTTTGACTTTGCAAAATCTGCTATTGAAAATGAAAAATTGGGAGCTGGTAAAGTAACTGATTTTCTTGCCATTAGTATTTCATCTACTGATTATATTGGACATAGTTTTGGACCTAATTCGATCGAAGCAGAAGATGCTTATTTGCGATTGGATAAGGACATTGCTGGCTTTTTGCAGTATTTGGATAATACTTTAGGCAAGGATAGTTACCTTATTTTTTTAACCGCAGATCATGGTGTGACACAGGTTCCAGCATTTTTAAATCAACATAAAATCCCAGGTGGAACCTTTTTAGATCTAGCTATTTTTAATGAGTTAAACCAATCGATCGAAGTTGAATTTGGAATTAAAAAATCAGTATTGTCTGTGCAAAACTACCAAGTGTATTTAAACAAGGAAGAAATAATTCTTCAACAAAAAAATGTGGAAGAAATTACACAAAAAATCATTTCTCTCCTTAAAAATAAAGCATATATCAATAACGCTGTTAAAACCGAAGCAATAGAATTGGCTTCTTTGCCTGAACTCCAAAAGAAAATGTTTGTAAATGGATTTAATCCTAAAAGAAGTGGAGATATTGTTTTTACAACCTTATCTGGCTTCTTGGAAGGCTCCAACAAAGGCACTTCTCACGGAGCATGGAATCCATATGATTCGCACATTCCTTTGTTATTTTTTGGATGGAATGTGCAGCAAGGAAACACATACAGAGAAACTTATATGACTGATATTTCTGCTACCATTGCGGCGATGCTTAAAATACAAATGCCCAGTGGAAATGTTGGAAAAGTAATCACAGAAGCGATGAAGGTAAGAAAAAATGATTGATGCAAATTGAGAAACCCATTGATTGATTTTTATAAAATTGGCATTCAATATTTTATTTATTTATTACAGAAACCTTAACTTTCCATTGGTAATTGAAATCAATTCATTGCACTAAGAAGTATAGAAATGAAATATTT
>Ga0214919_10002464_pt1 | contig 29139 bp, 22 predicted proteins | sample LL1503_MetaG_FD_177994 | JGI IMG/M metagenome (GOLD analysis project Ga0214919, IMG submission 177994) | Freshwater microbial communities from Lake Lanier, Atlanta, Georgia, United States - LL-1503 | ecosystem: Environmental > Aquatic > Freshwater > Lake | place: USA: Georgia | collected... | reverse complement strand
CCAATTGATAATTACTGAATTCATCACCACTGAGGTACTGGTCTAACTCTCGGTCACTGCTTATAGATGTCAATATCTTGTCCTCTACTGCCAGCGTGTCCACCATGGTCACGAGACTGGTCAATTTGCACTGGCTCACACTTCCAGTTAAGTTAGAGCCAGTGATCACAGAGTCAACCAAGTTGAAGTTGTTGTTCCTGAGCCATGCGTGCACACGCAGCTTCTTGGGTCCAATCTGACCGCCTTGATTTGCCAGCTGTTGAAGTGAAATGGCAAATAGATCGAACTTGCGCTGCAGGGGTGTCGCAGCAAAGTGCAGGCTTTTGAACAGCATGGCTTCCAGCACGCTGATGTATTTAGCCAGTGCTCTGTGTGCCGTGTTGGCAGGCTTGGGAAACGCCTTTTGCAGCGCTTCATAAACTTGTGCATCAACGGTTATTTTGATCATCTGCCGCCCCATGTAGTCAGGACTTGATAATCCTGGAATTCACACGTATTTAGCTGGAATATACAGATTATCTAGAAAAATGAAAAAGTCACACGCTTATAGTAATTCAAGTCATTTCGTAGCAAGCACATATGCCCAAATGACCCATAAATGGGTCACTTGGACGGATTGAAGCCAAATCCGGCAAGTCCTTCTTTGTCTGGGATTTGTTCCGGTTTGTAATGAATGCCAAAATATACGTGAACATCCATTTTTAATAAGCAGCCAGCTATGCCGATTCCTTTTGAACCCACGAAATCGTTTTGTTACCGAGTCGCTAGATATGAACTTCTGGATCAGCTTGCACAGGAACCAGAAGCGTTAACTGGTCAACCGTTCCGAATGAACACGGTAACAAGACGCGTTATTGAGCGCAACTTAACGCCAGAGCAACTTGAAATTCAACTTCCAGCAGCCAATGCTGATCGTGTTGACACAATCTACGGAACTATTCGCTTCTTCGTACAACTTCATGCAAAACGTTTACCAAATTCACCGTTCATCTGGCTTGGTGACGGTGGAATGTACAAACTGAAGGAAGCCACTGACATTGAGCAAGAAATGGAAGATGTCGAGTTAGAAGCGACTGACGAGGATGACATTGAGGATGCTGCGTCGCAATTTGATGGTTGGATCTATGCGTTTACTTTCCCAGTACTAATCCAACCTAATGGTACTTTTCCAATCAAAATTGGAAAAACAATTAAGGATGTAGAAGAGCGAGTGGCTTATCAATGCAAAGGCAGCGCTAGTTTTGACAATCCAGTCATTCTGGGTCGCTGGCAAGTTACACGTGTTAGTTCTGTAGAAACAGCCATTCACGCAACGCTTAAAAGCAGAGGTAGGTGGCGTGAAAATGTACCTGGCACAGAATGGTTCGACACAACTATTGCTGAAATTGAAGCCATCGTTGGGTTTATTCAACCCCAGATCAATACTCGCTAGGCAGCATGATGACCCAGTGCTCCTGATCCCAGCAGGCGTAAAGTGTGATGCTAGTCATCGGAAAGTATGTGTAGGGAATCTCTTGACGAGCATGCTCCCTGCTATTGCCATCCTCATAAATCATTACAGCCCTACCCTCCGTGACTTGCACTCGGACTAATACGAACCAGTCCTCAGTACCAATCTCGCACAAGTGACTGGCAATGGCATCCATCATCCAAAAGCAAGCACCCTTTTCTGCCAAGTACTTGGTGCCATCGGTCAGCAGGTGCCTGCGGCTTATTCTGTAATAAGCTCCCGTGCCAGTGAATTGAGTCAGGTTTAAGTTGTCTAGCCCCAGTTGTTGCAGTTCTTCTTGCGTTTTCATATCTGTGTGCGTTGTTGTTTGCATGACTACAGTTTTGTTTCAGACAAGCAAATGGACAACCGATATTTGGTAACCCGATAACTTGGACGGGTACCGAGTAAAAATCACCATGGTGACTTGATAAGTACTCCAACTAAAAAATCCGCAGCGAAGAAATTTAGACCTGCAGGACCCATTCGGGCTACAGATACAAAACGCACTACATGCATAAATTTCAGTCGTCACCAGCAAAATGCGACGCGTTTAAAAGCCCTATAGCGCTTCAATTCATCCGCTCGAATACTCGGAGCGCTAAGAACCCAGATAAGCGCTTGTAGGGCTTGCTCGCCAATCTGCGCTGGTTATCCACAGAGCGTGTGAGTTATCCAAGAAAAATCACGAAAAATATTAGTTTTCCACGATTTCGGTATTTGAGTGTTGAAAACATTGAAGAAAAAAACCTCAAAAAAGTTATCCACAGCCAGTTCATTTAGCCCTGCATTCACCCAGAAACCCATCAGTTTGGCAGGACTCAGGTTGTCCAGATAAATATATGAAAACACAATGCAATTAACGCAAACAAATGATTTAGGAGATAACACCATGGCACAAGCAAAGACACTGACAACTGCTGAAATTGAACGCTTGCTAACGCATATCAATACACGCAAGTACGCAGCCCGTAACAGATCAATGATGCTGCTCACGCACTGGGCAGGTTTAAGAATCGGCGAGGTAGCTTGCCTACGCTGGAGTGATATCACTACAACTGACGGAGAGATTAAAGATGAGATCCGCTTACTGCCTGACATGACCAAAGGCCGTCATGCTCGCACAGTGTTTGTCAGCGCCAAGCTAAAAGCAGAATTACAAGCCTATGCACTGCAAGCCAAGTGCGTGGATCGCAACTACCCATTCTTTGCAAGCCAAAAAAGCGTAAAAGCAGGGTTTAGTGCAAACAGTTTGGCACAAACGTTTGCCCTGCTTTATGAGGGCGCTGGACTTGAAGGTGCCAGCAGTCACAGCGGTCGCAGAACGTTTTTAACAACACTGGCCAACAAGGGCACAGCCATCCACATTTTGAAAACGCTTGCTGGGCACCGTAGCATCAGCACTACCGCTGCGTATCTTTATAGCAGCCCAAGTCAATTGAAGGCAGCTGTTGAATTGGTTTAAAGATATCAGTATTCTGCTTAAATCTCTTCAACAACGAAAATGACCATTCAATTAACCACTCTGGTGTGTACTAACAAAGCTTAAGGTATTTTAAGTATTGTTTAAAACTCTAGGCAAAAAATAACTCCTATTTACCTCCCGCGGAGGGAACTCACCAGAGTTTGCATATTCTGCGAAATCAAGCATGTCCCCAGAAATTGGGAGGTCAACAGATTTAAGCTTTAGATTTTTCTTTAGATGCAAGGCTGCTTTGGTTGACCAATCGATCGCGAACTCCCCTGAAAGTCCTTGTTGATACCCGCCTGTGAGCTGCGCTCCAACACATACAAAACCTATACTTCGAAAAAATTCGTCAACATTTCCTATCTCTACAAAATTTCCTATAACCATCAAATCACCATTAGGCTTAACAAGGTTTCCAACCTGTTCAATAAGTGATGCGAAATTTTGCTCAATAGGCTGAACCAAATCCACTGCTATTGCCACATCCCATACCTCTTCAGATCCGAAATTTTCGAGATTGCACTTTTCAAATTTAACACTTGCAGACTGTTTAAATTCAAGCGCTTTTAATATTGCCGCATCAGATGAATCAATACCTGTGACTTGCATTGGGTGGTTTTCTGCCAAATAATTTGCAAGAATTCCAACGTTGCAACCAATTTCAACAACATTGAGTTCTTTGTCTTTTTTTGCCAATCCTGAAATTATCGAACTACATATCATTATTGAGTCAATCAACCAAGCTCTGCGTGTTGAATGCCACCAAGATCGCCATTGATCTGAAGCATACAAATTTGTTAGAGCCAATCCAGTTTTGTTCTTTTTTTCAAATTTTCCCGTATCAAAGTTTTTTTGATGCTCCTTAATGAGTCGGTTAATTTTTCGATGCTCTGATTCAGTTACGCCTACCCCACGCATTGCATAGTATTCTTCGAAATCTACGAAGCAATCAATTGAGTATCTTTCTTTGAGCCAAGCATCAAGTTTTTTCACTTTGCTTAACGGCAAGAAATAATTTGATCTTCCATCTGCTTGGACTTTTTTCATGATTAATTACTCTTTGCTTGGGAATTGGTTGGTCATACTATGCCTTTCGTTTGGTGAATTAAATCTGAAAATTCATAATCCATATTGAAATTAATTGCCCTGAGACTTCGCAAGCATCGAATTTAAAGATCGGTTTGAAATCACCATAATTAGCTTCATTGTTGCTCTGGTCACGCCTACAAAAATCCTGATCTTTGAGTTTTCATCCAACTGGGCAAAGTCAATTTCCGTGAGTACAACGCATGGTGCAGCTTGGCCTTTGAATCTATGGACTGAGTCGGTTGTAATTTCGCCCTCAGAGTACTCAGGATTCCCGAATTCATCATACTTTCCTTGGATTAGAGAGCGGATTGTGTGCTGCCCAATTTGCGTGAATGGCGGACACTATCGGAGGTACAAGTACAAGGAGTTCATTGATGCCGCTCAACACTCTTATGGGACTTCGAAAATTAGCCTCTGATCGGATGGACACCCAACTATCAAAGGGTATCCGCTCTCTCGAGTAAACATTTTGCAAAGGATCTTCAAGCCACCAGGCCTTGCCACTTGGTCGTAAAAGACGTAACAGATTAGCTGGCCAAGTTGGCTTGAAATCTTGCCCTTCATCAACGATCAAGTCATCGAACAATTTCCCGTCACTCAGGTGAAAGCTGTCTAGAGTTGCCTCCATTTGAGTGAAAGGACCCGGTTTTAGATGATCTATAGGTGTGCCAAGTAGTTTGGCAATGCGATCTCCAAACTGGTGATATCCAGTAACCATACCTCCCGCTGGCGCAACTTTCGAGACATGATCGCTGTCATAAAGACTGAAATGAAATCAAAGTTGGCTGAGATCATCGACAATCTGACAGATGATCGACTTGAGCACTTCTCCTATACTGTCGAACAGGTTGCATCCTGCTACCTCAATTCTTCCAGCCATGGAGCTTTGCTAATTGCAAACAAATCTGATGAGTCTCAATCACTTGTGGCGATCAACTCTAGCGAGACACAAATCTCAGAAATAGTTGGATTTATGGCTGAGGCAATGCAAAGGCGAAATTCGCCAAGCTCAAGCAACCTCGTAATTTGAGTGCTATAGGACTATCAATTATTCAACAGGACTGCTCTCACTAAACTCAGAAAATATTGAATGGGTTTAATATTTTTTTTGAAATAACAAAGTCACAATGTGAAAATTGCTTGAAAGCAAGCTGCCTGGTATCCTAAAGTAAGCATGGAAAAATTAATGACTAGAACGAACCGTAACCAAGACTTTGAAACAGCAAAGCATGCAAAGAAGGATGAGTTCTACACATCACTGAGCGACATTGAAATCGAGCTTAAGCATTACAAAAGGCATTTCAAAGGGAAGACCGTGTACTGCAACTGTGATGACCCTCGCGCCAGTAATTTCTTTCGCTACTTCTCAACCAATTTTCATTCACTTGGGCTGAAGAAGCTGATTGCTACCTGCTATCGAAGTCAAGATAGCAAAAATTTCGTAGCTAGCGACTCAGATCGTGCAGTCTTCCTAGAGTACACGGGCAATAAAAAAATAACTAATATTTCCAAAGTCAAAGACATTGACGTAAAGCGCCTAATAGGCGATGGTGACTTTCGAAGCGCTGAAAGTATCGCGCTGCTAAAGAGCGCAGACATAGTAGTTACAAACCCACCATTCTCACTGTTTCGTGAATATGTTGCGCAACTCATCCAACACAGGAAAAAGTTCCTGATTATTGGAAATATGAATGCTGTTACTTATAAAGAAGTTTTTCCGCTCTTCCAAAATAATTTAATGTGGTACGGACCGAGCATACGAAGCGGTGACCGAGAATTCCTCATACCAGATGACTATCCCATCATGGCCGCCGGCTCAAGAGTTGACGAGCAAGGCAATAAGTACATCCGGGTAAAGGGAGTCCGCTGGTTCACTAATCTAAGCTGTCCTGGACGTTACGAAGACCTGGATCTTGAGATTCCTTACTCAGCTGCAGAATATCCTAAATATGCAAATTTTGACGCGATAGAGGTCCCCAAGACCAAGAGCATTCCTTTTGATTACGAGGGCCCTATGGGGGTTCCAATCACATTCCTCGACAAGTACAACCCAAAGCAATTCGAAATACTTGGATCAAGTAAGACACTAAGCCGCCCGATGTCAGAAGTAGCTCAAAAAGGTACTTATCAAAAGGGCGGTCCACGGTTTTACCTTCCAAATGGTGACGGTACTTACCGCCGAATGTATGATCGAATAGTGATTCGGAAAATTTGTAATCTCTAAAATATTAAAACAGGAGATAACAGCAAATGTCGTTTCGTTACCTCGGTAATAAGACGCGTCTAGCGGAATGGATTATTGGCGAAATCATGAATGTTTTGCCAATTGGTTCCTCCGTTGCTGACCCCATGTGCGGGACAGCCGCGGTTTCATTAGCACTGGCTCGTGCTGGATACTCGATCACGGCAGCAGACGCCTTAACATTTCCCGTCATACATGCGCGCGCAAGATTACTAGCAAAAAAAGCTCCCGCTTTCAAAGCGCTTGGTGGCTACGAAAATGCGCTTGAATGGTTACGCTCAACAGAGCCCTATGAAGGCTATTTTTTTCATGAGTTTGGCGCCTCTGGTAGGCCAGCAAATGGGCGTTCTCCTCGCCTCTATTTTTCAGCAGATAACGCAGCCCAAATTGATGGGATACGGAGAGGAATTCGTAACCTTGCAGCATCCGGTTCAATTAGTACGGTTGAACACAGCCTATTGCTTCATCATTTAATCTTGGCAACAAATAAAGTTGCCAACATTAGTGGAACTTACGGGTATTTTTTGAGAAATCTTTCTCGCCCAGCACTTCAGCCACTGACGTTTGAAGCTCACCAATTCGAACGCACGGCAGGGAGCCATGTTGTGTTGCAGGGGCCAGTAGAGAAGCTATCGTCAACTCTTCACGTCGATGCTGTCTATCTTGACCCTCCCTATACCAAGCGGCAGTACGCTGGCAATTACCACATCCTTGAAACACTTGCATGCGAGGATGAGCCCATCGCAGCAGGTGATGGGGGCCTTCGGCCATGGGCTGATCAATCGTCAAATTTTTGCTATCGACGCAATGCCGGTCAAGCCTTTCGCGAAACCCTTAAACAACTTCAGGTACCCCATGTATTCATTTCTTACAGCGAAGATGGTCAAGTTCAGAAAAATGAACTATTCTCTATCCTACAAGACTTCGGAAAAGTAACGGTTCACCAGCAACCACATATTCGATATCGCAGTAACGATCGTGTGAAAGACGGAACCGTTCTTGAATTGCTTTACCACGTAGAAATCAAATAATCATGGCAGAAAAACTAAATATTGATCGGATATGGTGGCGTAATGTTCAACCCGGTGAGTTTTACAACATTGAACGCTTTTATAGAATAGAAGGTGGTGGCGGATCCTTGTATATCGAAATTCCAAGCTCGATAGTTCCAGTCACTCTAGACTTTCTAGATGCTTCTAAAGTCGATGTAGATGTTCTTCCCGTCATCACTATTCAAGCTGGCGTAGTCGGAAAGCCTGGTCTTTCTGGTCCTATCGAATTTCACAGAAAGACTGGTAGTCGTATGCGCATCGCACGTCAGAATCGTCAACAACCGAACTCTCAACGTCACCCCGCATGGACTGCTGTTCGTGGCTTTCCTACTGCTCCTGACAACATCAGAAATAAGGAAGAGGCGTTCCCTTTCTTTCCTGAGGGCGGGCTGCGAATCTACATAGCTAAGACTTTTGAGGGCGAATACTACGCAGGTTTTACCAAGGGACGGCGCCCAACTAACATGAAGCCAAACGATCCGATGTGGAGTCTTTATCCACAAGGGATTGTTGTTGGCGGCGTGATTCAAGCAAATTGAGAAACGACATGTCTGACAAAATTAACGATATTCTCTCGTCTTGGAATTTTAGCCGAAATGTTCTGCTCTTCGGGCCACCCGCCACAGGCAAGACTCGACTTATAAGTGAGCTTTTTGAGGCCCTCAATAACCCACCAGAGGCTCAGAAAGGCATCGTGCTAGATGTCGCTGATGCCGAGAAACCATTTAGTAGGCCTGAGCAGGAGATCACGATTCCGCAACCGATAAAGGTTGTCTGGACTACTTTTCATCAATCCTATGGGTACGAAGATTTTGTGCTTGGCTTAAGGCCTGAAATAACTGCTAATGGAACACGTTTGCAACCGTTGGCGGGCGTCTTGCTGGATGCAGCACTTGAGCTCTCAGACAAGGAATCTAAATACAAATCTATAGTAATTTTGATAGATGAAATAAACAGAGGTAATGCCGCTCGAATTTTTGGCGAGTTCATGACGTTTTTGGATTTTGATTACCGCGATGGAGGAAGAGTCCCTATACCGCTACCTCTTAGACAACTGACATACAAAAACGGACAAAGCGAGCCAATACTTCGGTCTGATGGAACGGAAGTATCAATCCCTGAGAACTTCTTCTTCCCGAAGCACGTTTACATTGTCGCAACCATGAATAGCGTTGATCGATCAGCCGTTCCAATCGACAGTGCACTTGCCCGAAGATTTGATCGGATTGAAATGCGACCGGATCTCGACATCCTTGCAAACCAATGGGGGCTTGATAGAAATGCAATTACTCTCCCCACAGAAGACAACTGGGAAGAGCTTGGTCCTTTCGAAACAATTTTCCTCTTGCTCGACAAAATTAATGTTGCTATTGCTTCCGATTTGGGACCAGAGTTCGAGCTAGGTCATGGCTTACTTTCCACAATCAAAAAAGGCAGCGCTTCAGCTAATGAGAAATCAAAATCCAATAATGAAATGGATGTTTGGCTCAGTTTTGCAAAGACTTGGGATGAGGTCATGTTTCCGCAGTTGGAAGATAGATACTCAGGTCGCCCAGGGCAATTGATGGAGTTGCTTCGCATAGACAATCCACCCTCTACTGGCGAATATGCTTGGAAGCTTCGCTCTGCAATGACCGGAACATATGAGGCTCGGACCCTGAGCTCGGTGCGAGTTCGTGATCTTGATATTGAAATCATCAAGAAATCTTTCAAATGGCTAACGCGTTGACAGCCCCATTACGCATCGAACTCCAAGAGTACGGCGCCCCAGTTGTTCGCAAAGTTGAAGAGCTTAATTTACGCGCACTGGCTGAGGCCAATATGCGATGGAAAAAGGCACTTGGTCTCTCCAGTGACCCCATAAGAGTTGAAGACATTGGTAATGGTCTTGTAAAACTCAGAGCTGAAGCAGTGACAGGCGTAATTCGGGTTGGGAATACTGATATCGAGATAGCACCTAAGTTTCTCAATGCAAGCGACCGTAATTGGCAAACAGTCCTTTGGCGAATTCTTACCGTTGTAGAGGGTGGCCTCGTAGACGATAACCTAACGAGTGCCCGTAATCTGGCCTCACTATCATTGCCAGATCTATTAGCCGAAATTTTTCTCTCTTCTTATGCGAAAGGTGCTGCATGTGGAATGCCGCGAAGTTACAAAGTAGAGCAAGCATCCGGACATACGCTAAGAGGAAGTCTGGATTCAACGCGTTTAGGAGAGTGGTTCTGCCGACCTTGGACAGTTCCATACATTTCGGACCTTATAACTGATGACACTCCTTTAGCTCGTTTGATCCGTTGGTCAGCCGAGTGCTTAGCCGCAACAGTGAAGTCTTTTGATAGGTCACGTGCACTAAGAGAAATTGCGGCTGAACTCACTCACATTGGCAGACAACCTCCTCACCTACTAGATGCACAACGAATTAATATTGGGATTCAGCATCGTGGACTTGACGCAGCGCGGATGGTCGGAATTTTGCTTTTAGAAGGTGCGGGCGTCAGCCACGCTAATGGTGATCATGCTTTATTTGGCTTTTTATGGAACTCTGACGTCATTTATGAAAATTATGTTTATTGGTTATGTCGTCGCGCAGCAAGCAAGCGGGGCAAGCGAATTAATAAAGGTGTGATTAAGTTTGGTGAAGTAATTTCAGGCAGCGGAAGCAGACTGGAAACAACGCCCGATGTGGTTTTCCGTGATTCGCAGGGCACCCCAGTTGCGGTTACCGACTCGAAATATAAACGCCTCGGTTCACGCCCCAAGTCTCCGGACACATATCAGGTTCTAACAGCTGGGCACGTACTTGGTTGTTCGCGGGTCTCCCTAACCTACCCAGTAGCAATTTTTCGCGAACCAACAGTCTGGTATGTTCCCTCAACGCTAGGTGGAGCCGCTATCGAATTAACAGCGCTTCCACTTAACCTAATGGGTTTGACCATCCCGGATGGGCCAGAGAATTTAATAGATATCATAGCTGCTTGGTTAGATGGCGAACTAGTTCCAAAGAGTTTTGATTCTGAAATCGCACACACAATCTGATTCTTCGTTCACCAATTTCATAATTACAAACGCTTGCTGGGCACCGTAGCATCAGCACTACCGCTGCGTATCTTTATAGCAGCCCAAGCCAGTTAAAAGCTGCGGTGGAGTTGGTCTAAATAAAAATTTAAAACCTAATAAGATTTAAAGTAAGTAAGAATTAAATGCGTAATGAAAGAATCAACAAATACTTTACTAACCTATTTAAGTTTAATTTAATTTGAAGCAAACGCAGCCGGCCAGCCACCAAACTGTTCAATTATCCTGTCGATTTCAGCCATCAACCGAATCGTTTCTGACAATGCCACGACTATCTTCTGATAGTGAGCGATGTCATCTTTCAAGAGAGTTCTGCCTTTTCGGTCTTTTAGCCATTTTTCGCATACTTGATAACCACCATAATGAAAGTTCCAAACCTCCTCAGTTATCCCTTGAAAACCTAATGTTTTCGTTCTGTCCAGCCAAACAGTATCCTGAGACCAGGATATTTTTTCGATCGTGTAAAGTCCACCACCTATTAACCTAGTTATAGGTCGGGCAACCTTAGGTGATTCAAGTAGGTGCAGGGCGATGAGTTCACCGCCTAGCTTAGATAGTGAACGATACAGCTCCATATTCGATGGAAACAAAATAATCGGAAATCTTTGGGAAAGCGCACCGCGATAACGTCGCCTATATTCGGGTGAGTAAAAGACGCCATAAAGCCAAAACAAAACATCTTCAGGCCCAGTGGTCTTCTTCCCGTCGCCGTGTCCAATCGAGACGAACTGTGTTTTTGTCATTAAACACCATTCATTCACAAACTCAAAAGTTAAATTATTGACCCGCTCGGACTTTGCTCCCATTATTGACTCATAGCGGTATACAGGAAAGAAAGTGGTTCCACGGTCATGAGTTCCAGTCTTCATTTCTATCATTAGCCTTGAAATTCCAACACTAAATCGGTCTGGGGTCGTCCATGTGCTTGAGCTCACGAACCCAATGTTTGGGCCAGCAACTACATTTTTCATCGTAGGCAGTGATCTACTAGCTATAACATCCTCATGATAAAAAATCTTTCTAATATCAAAAGGTCGATAAAGAAGCGGATGTATATTTTTCATCGCTTGCTTATCGCTTATAAGTTTAGGATCAAACTCACGAACTGCATCAATAAGAGATACGTCGTCAAAGCCAATTACTACGGCATCTCTGTTGGTCTTGATTCCAGCACCGAACCTTACAAATGCTGAATCTAGTCGACGGTTGATTTCGCAACTACCTTCGTCCTGGGGGGTGAAACCGAAATTTTCAAGATCAGGTCGAATTAGCTGCCATTCCATACTCTTCACTGAATGTGACGAAAGTGTTTCATATTTAAATGATCGCCGTCCGATCAAGTCTGCATAATTTATTTCATTTACTCCGCCGCTCCTTGATCTGACATAAAGATGAATAGCGACGGATTGAATAATGTCAAATACATTTTGATCGTCTGCGGTTCCTACGATTATTTCGTTTCCACCTCCGTGCAAATTTAATTCGAATATTTTGCTATAAATTTCCGCAAGATTTTCACGCATTCCTCGCAATGATGAAGATGCCAGCATTGTTCCATTAGTGATGAAGCTAAATATTCCGAAACCAGAAGTACAAATAAAATCTTGGGCTATTGAAATAAATTTAACAAAGTCGTCTTGAATATTTCGTTCAAACTGCAACTGATTCCTTTCGCGGATTGGAACTCCTCGAAAATTTCTAAATTTATCAACGATTCGACGTGATTCAGCTGATAAGTTAGCAGAATAATTTGCATAAGGTGGATTGCCAATAACAACAGTGAACCGCTTGCTTTTTTTGATATCGTTCACTGCGTTTGCTTCATGAGCAAGGGCATCTAGTTCAGGTAAATTAAGTTGCTTTTGATATGGTTCAAGCGCATTGGTAAGGTAAATACGAGCGCGCTCTTCTGTCGCAAAGCGGTAACCTGTTTCTGCAAGCTTAAGGCCTACCTTCATGTGAGCGATAGCGTATGGAGCCATCATTAATTCAAAGGCGTGTAAACGCGGAAGTAGATGCTTTGGAACATAGTCGTTCCAGGCGGCTAGCTGCTGAGTTTCATTGAGTCGCTGCTGTTTCCATTTGGCCGTGAGCGTTTGGTGAATAACTTCGATGACTTCAATAAGGAATGTTGCTGTTCCAGTAGCGGGATCAAGGATCTGAACGAACGGCTCAGCTGGAGAGATAGTCCGCTTTTCGCCTAGCTCATCAGTCAATGGGGGCAGCTTCATCTCTGGATGCTTTTTGAGCATCTCGCCCCACGTGGCTATGTCAGCAAGACCATCAGTTAATCCAAATTCAGTTTGAAGGAGTTCGTGAACGCTGCGGACAATATAGGACACCACCGGTTGTGGCGTATAGAACACGCCTCTGTCTTTGCGAATTTTCTTGTCATACGCCTGCAAGAAACCCTCAAAGAAATGCATTACTGGATCTTCTTGACGATTTTTATCGCCAAAGTCTCTTAGAACAGCCTCAATATTTACATTGTCAAGTAGCTGAATTACATCTCCAACTCCAAGCTCATCAAAGTCAATTCCTGAACCACCAGCCTTTCCCTTGCGTCCACCAATCTTCAAGAAAGTCTCCATTAACTCTCTAAGAAATGGACTTGTCCTCATGTGCGAAGTAAAGTCATCTACAGTTTTTTTACTTGGATCTGTGATGCGTGCTGATAGAAGACCATACGCAATAGTTTGAGCGTACATATCAGCAAAAGAATCGTTATCAAGATCATTCACCAAAGATGATTTGAATGCATTCTTTAAAAGCGTTAACGGACCAGAATCATTTTCAATACTTAAGGCGACCTTAATGCGATCTCTTATAGAAGACGCTAACTCGGCTAATCGTATCGATAGATCTTTGGCTGTATTGATGACTTCGTTATGCCCTAATTTAAATGCATCACTCCATGATTTTCTCCACTGATTTAGATCACCACCTTCTTCAGGCCATGTCAAATTTTCAGTGAGTTCTTTAGCAACAGCATCTAAATGCAATCCAGTATCTAAATTATTCCAGCCTAAAACTCTCAACGTTGGTAAATCAAATGAAGATTCGGATTTCGAGAAGTGAGCAAAACTTATTTGGCGAGAATCACCGTCACCATAATTAGAAATGAAAAGTAAATCATCTGCAGACCAAGCCGTTCTATCAGGACTGTTAGCTGAAGCACGACGCTTTAAAGCTACCTGACCCAATATCCGTCTTAAAGCAATAACAGGTAGTTTTTTGGGTTCAAACTTAACAAAGAAAATCCCCCAAGGTTGCTTAGGAGATAAGGGCCTTAATCTTTTGATTTCAAGAATTTTTGCTGAAGTCTTTGGATCGATTCCAAGCTCCTCAGCGCTGAATTCATAAAATAGATCATCAACATCGTCAAAGGAATCTCTTGCAATGGGCCAACCCATTTCATCTCGGAGATATGCAATGAGTTGATCAAATCTTTTGATCTGGGTAAGCTTTAGACGGTGATCAGTACTCACATTTATCCTTCATTCAATTCCATCCAGCAGCGCAACTTAGGCTTTACTCCGACTGGTGCGTTAACTCTTTTTAGATAACTGTTTTTAATGTGCTTATCTAATTTAGAGCGAATATCGATCAGTTCTTCTTGAACAAAGTTACAGATTCGAGGTGTTTCAGGCAAAGATCTAATATGCGACGCAATATCTCCAGCTTCTTCTAGTATTGTTTTTTTGTGAATGTCGTAGAGATACCATTTAGTTGATCCAGCTTCATATGTAAATTCCCCAACTTCTTTATCTAATGCCGGCAAGGAATAGCAAAAGAAAACACTAGTAGCATGTCTTGCAGTTTTTTTTCTTCCGCTGTACAAGGAACCTGGAAAACTTTTCAATCGATCTTCCAATTCAGGACTTTTATCTAGTAAATCCTGAAGCTCTAAATGTAAATCTTCAATTGCTGTTCTGGTACCTTCATATGCAGAATTAAACTCTTTCAGGGCGTCGTAATCATCTTGAGGTGTAAGTAATTTTTTCCCCTCGATTCCCAAGGCTTTAGAAATCATTAAGGTTTTTTTGGTAACGGTTGAATATAAAGAAAGAATTGAATTCAATTCATCTGGTGGCAAAAAGTTCCAGAAACTAATCTTCCCCCGTGATTTTTCAATACCAGGGTGATCTTTGATGAGTCTTTCTTCCGTAATTGGACTCATCCTTCTGTCAACCCGACCAATCCGCTGCATCAACCTGACAGGGTTCCAATGAATATCATAATTAATCATTCTGGAAGCATCTTGAAGATTTAGACCTTCCGATAAAACATCTGTTGATATAAGGATTCGAATTTCAGTTTTGCCTTTCTCAGCAAGTTCTTGAGATGACGTGCCGTTATAGTAAGGAGCAAACTGTTGGATAACATCAGCCCGACTACCTTTAGTAGAACTATCAACCTGGCCTACCCCTGTTATTCCGATCGCTTCAAGCTCACGCTTCAAATATCGCGCTGTGTCAGCGAACTCAGTAAACAAAAGAACCTTTTCATCTAATAGTTCTTTAGAGTTAAGAAGACGTATAAGTTTTTGCAATTTATCGTCATTTTTCGGCAAAAACTTTTGTGTCTCCAGCAGAAATTGAACGATTTGATCGAGATCGAGAAATGTCTCCGAAAGCATTTCTTCAACTTTGTATTCTGATCGATCTAACTTATTTACAGCTAACAAAAGTTCCATTGGAACAATATCGTCGTCATCATCGCTATCTAAATCATCGTTGTTCCATAACGCCAAATCTCTTTGAGACGCAAACCCTAGCACTTTACTGTTTTGTTCTAGCCAACGTTTATATCGATTTTTTTCTGCTTCTGTTTCGCTGTGAATCTCAATAAATGCAAGTAATTTTCGAAGTAGCCTGTTACATGACATTTCAAATGCGACTACCGAACTTTCAAACCGCTTAAGAAAATTGGTTCTTATTAGTCCAACAATTTGTTCCTGTCGACCTTCATCAAGAGGATTAATGTTTGTATCCGATCCCTTGTACCAAGCTAACGGGTAATACATTGGTAGTGTAAAAAGTGGACTGGACCTCGTAAAAGCACGCTCAAACATTTCCAGTAATTTACCGTAACTCTTTTTTATAGAGTAATTTGCTACTTGAGGCGCTTTTCTGTCTGGAAACATCGCTGCTTTTCCAGTTTCTCGAATCTGACTTTCTCTAGCATAAGCCCTGCTTCGCTGAACAACTAGATGTCTGAAAATTTCATCTGCTTCTAGAACTTGTTTCGCCTCGGATGAGAATTCGGAAATATCAGCTATGTCATGTCCTACACGTTCTTTCAGCTTTCTCTCAACTTGGTTAAAGTGGGCTCTAAGATTATTGATACCAAGAGTACTTCCGAAATAAGATTCATCACCACGGGTGAATAGTTCAGCCATGTGCCTAAAGTCACTCATGCGGTTATTGATAGGCGTTGCTGTCAACATAAAAACTACTTTCGGTCTCACACTACTATCTAGCATTTGATAAAGCTTGTAGTATCTAGATGCATCAAGTCCCTCGTCCTCATTACCTTTATTTCCTTGATTTCGAAAATGGTGTGCTTCATCAATAATGATGACATCCGCAAGTTCACCAATCCGTTTAAATCTTTCAGGAAAATCACCTTTTCTGTTTAAATCTGTATGACTAAAAACAGCAAGATTACTAAAATCTGATCCACCTCCAATGTGAGGTAACCACTCCTTTAAATGTCGATCCCAAACGCCCTCTTTAGCTGCTTTTGGTGCAAATAAGACTACTCGCTTTCCATCGTGAAGTACTAGCCTTTCAATTAGCATTAGCCCAACAAAAGTTTTTCCCAAACCAACGCCATCACACAAAAAAGCACCACCATGTTGTCTGGCAATTTTCATCATCGCCCAGTAAGCTTCTTTTTGATATCGATCAATGCGGGGAAACATTTTTGATCGTGTTTCATCCCACTCTGTGTCGGTTAACTCATGATCTCTAAAGTATTCATATAGAGCTTTTGTGTATACATCGTATGGGGTATACAGCTGAGTTTGTCTATCAACAGCCTCTATTACTGCATCTGTAACTTCGCTTGATTCATTCCAATGAATTTCAAACCACTCTTGAAGCTGAGCAACTTCTCTTGCGCTTTGAATTTGAATGTTTAATTCAATATTCTCAGTTAATCCTGGAAATGTAAAGTTACTTGATCCCACTAAGGCATGCGAACCAATCACTTCCATCTTTGCATGAGTTATGTATGCTTTAGCGTGGAATTTATCTTTATCGTATACACGACACTCAATTTGTCCAGACCTTAACGCTTGCAAAATCGCAGGAACACCATTTAAAAAGGGATTTTGGGCTTTTGTTACTTCGATATTCGAGTCAAGAATTTCAATTGTTTGCTTCTTGATTGCCTCAAGCAATGCTTTTCTAGTTCTTCCTGTCATTTCTGCACCCAGCAGAATCCTAATTTTTTCTAGCGGTTGCCAATGTCCATCGAGCGCAAGCAATGATCCAATTTCAAAGTAACCTGTCGCGATATCAAAAGATTTTGCAATGCTCGCCCAATCTTTTAAGTACCGCAAAGCTGTCCAGCCTGATACGCTGTTATCAACTATAAAAAGGCTTTTACCTGCAGTTTCTTCATGCATATGAGACTTTCAAATTTTCTTTTAAGTACCCAGGAGCAAGAGCAGCACTTTCAACACCATACAAAGTTTGCAGGTTTTTTAGATACAAGTGATGTTGTTTCGGGTCAAGGGTCTGCTCCAAAGTGCAATCAACTGCCCATCTTCTTAGGGCATAGCCTACCAACGGCGCTCGCATATCCAGAACAAGCATGCCGTCTTTCATCTGATAGTCAGCCTCAATAGCTTTTGGGTGTTCAACTCCGGTATGAGGACTCATACCAAACCTTTAGTCGATGTATATGTGTGTCGAGCATCTATTTTTTGAGTTTCAATCCAAGCGTCCAAATCTGACTTCTGAAAACGCCATGAGCCGAGAACTTTGAAACCTGGTAACTCACCCTTAGTCACCAATCTGTAAATGGTTTTTTCATTCACATTTAGAAATACTGCTACATCTCGTACAGTCATGGCTGGTTCTAAATCGGTCTGCATAGACTCTCCCTTGGTATCACCTCAGAATAACGGAAATCTGGGTAAATTTGTCCATATTGATTAAAAACTGAAAGATAACTTGAATCCCGGTTTCGGAGTCGAACAATCAAAGAAATTTATTGAACTAAAAAGCATTCATTCGTACCAAAGTAATTTAATTTCAAGCGCCTATTTTTAACCATTTACAAGCTCAATCAATGAGCTTGCGACCCCTTAACATGCAACGATGAAAGGCCATTAAATATGGGAACGAAACCACAGTTGGAATATGACTGCTTTATTATTATTCACAAGATCTAATTATTTCAAAAATTCAATACCAATAATGCGCGAACTTAAAAAGTATGTATCAAACGTGTGTAAAACGACTCAATATCTATTCAAAAGAGGTTGTATTTTTTAATTTGTATTTCTTATGTTCTAGTGAAATACTTAACATGAGTTCATGTTCGTAGTTAAATAGGATTGAAAATGTTAGACCCCAAAGTAAGCAGTGATCTACAAAAAATTACAGGAGACGACTTCAACGACCTACCTGACCAAGCTCGTCAAATGTTACGTGACTTTTTAGGTCGAATTACTAAGGGTGGGCTGATGAATATTGAGGATTTGTATGCGGATCCCATTAATGCCACAAGCAGTCCTAAAACTACCAACAATGGACTAGTAGGAGGTTTTTTTAATTTAATCCCCTCTTCACCCAATAATCCCGTATCGTGTTCAAGCGTAGTGGTAGCAGTATCAAAGCGGAACCTACCAGGATACAACATGGGCCGCGTATTGCGTTTAGTAAGAGAGCACTTGATTGAGTGCGGAACGGGTACTCAGTCAATAGTGAACAGAACATTATTAATATTCACTGACCATCTAGACAGGCGTTCCTTATATGAAAGTAGACTGGACATGAAGCAACACTTCATTCAGGGTGGACTTAGGTACGCACTCCTTTCTTGGAACGGGCATAGTTGGACGCGTGAATATTTTTAAGAGTAAATAATTATGGCTTCTGAAACTGACAAATACATCCACCTACCCGTATGGGGGCTCCCTCGCTCTAGTCTTATTGGAAATAGCGATTCAATTCCGATTATGGCTCTTATGCAGAGCCAAGCCGGGTTAAACAGAGAGTTCAGGCGTGATTTTAGAAATTCACCAGCAGAAGGCATCAATCTCGAGGATGCTCTTGGAGTAAAAATAGCCAAAAATGAGTGGCCTTTGGTAACATATTTTTTAAGCGCAAAAGAGAGGTTTTATTGCTTTTGGTACTACATAAAATGCCTTAAAGAACCTCATAAAAGTTCTGGTAAAAAAGCCTACGCTATGGCGGTTAGTCTTCAATTTTTTAAAGCCTATGCTTCCGATTGGTTCGACCTTGCTTATGACGAAGCAGTTTTAATTGATAAGTGCCCTGAGTGGGAACAAATTAAAAAAGGCTTAGAGAAAAATCCAATCCATAAAAAAGAAGAAATACACCTTGGTTTTTTCATGCTTTGGCCTCGATTACTAGATGATTTAACTTTGAATTGGGTCAATAGCACAGATATTCAGCGTAAGGTTATATCGAATGCAATATTTGCTCTTACATCTATTAGCTATTCTCAATGGTTTATCGAAACTGCACTTAGACTTTGTCCTGAATTGGATTCTGAATTAGGACACCTTTTAAAGATTGGAATTAGAGGTTTATCAACCCCAACTCAAAAAGTAGAAATTATCGGTTCAGATCTCGAGACGATAACCGACGGCATCGGAACGACTGAAGAGGCAATAACCCAATGGATCTCAATTAGCCAACGGCTCAGTGAATTAGTAAATAATTGGCCCTCAAATCCGTCTAAAGAAACCTTGCAAAGTTTGTCTGATTTAGGTAACGAGTCTACAAAACTAGCTGAATTACTACCCGAGCAACAAATTGACCCAGCCCTGCTCTTAGATCAAGCGATAGAGATACTTCAAACACGCTTAATTGGAATTACATCATCCAACGACAATTCATGGCTCGCAGAGGATGACATAACAAACATATTGGCTCGGTGGTATGGCGCACAAAAAAATGCTAAGGATGAAACGAGCCTTGTGAATCTTGCACAAGATGCAAAGCAAGCATTAGTTCGTATAGAAAGTGCTCTGGTTGATCTTGATAATGCCCAAACGTCGGCCTCTGAATCTGCGCTTGCGGCTGCAAAATTGGAAGAAGAGCTTAGGAATGCAAAATCGGCACGCCTGCGAATAACTCTTTCAAAACAACAATCAGAATTAAACGAAAAGGAATTTTCTGCAAAGTCTAAAGTTACAGACCTAATGCTCTTTGTTATGAGCTCGGCATCTCCTTGGGGAGAAGCTTTTGATCCCGAGATTAATTACAACATAGAAAATAATTTTATCGATCATTCTTCATACATTGACACAAGTACTGCCAAACAAAAGCCAATTGAAAAAACTCAACCAAAGGAAACTTCTAGCACAACGAAATTAACTACGTCACCCGCTCTAGATGATAAGCAAATTCAAACAATACTTACTGAAAATGATACTGACAATCCAAACATAAAAATACTTGACGCAAATGGAAATGCAAACACAAATACAAATACAAATGCTCATCTTATTGTTAACGTCGCAGAGTTAGTCCCTTATTACAACGATAACCCTCAAGATGCGAAACTGAATCCGCACAAAACTCGCGACTTGATTGAAGAGACTAGGAATTCGAATAGCTATAGGCCAAAGCCAGATGTAAAAGAGCAAGAAAATAATCGATTTAACGAAAATGCTGGCGAAAAATGTAAACCAATTTGGAGCTTCTTAGGTCTGAGCCATCCTGCTTTGGCCTACCAATTTGCTCAAGCACTTGCTAAAACTGAGCAAGATATTCTCATACCATTTCCACCACTTCTTAAATGTATTGCTCTTTCAGAGGGTCTATCACGCAGCGACGGACAACTTGCGGTTGACATCTCTGAAGCTTTTTATGACTTAGAGGCTAGTTGGTTCAATCCTAAAGATACGCCCTCAAATTGGCATACAGCAATTAATTTACTACTAATAGGTGCAACTCTTAGGTCGATGATCTTCGCACCTGCGTCTAATGCGTCTAAGGTAGCTGGCTTTAGGCATTTAGATGGGCGGCATTCAGCTCTTTTAAAGCTGGTACAAGAAGTAAGCGAGGTAAGTGAGTCTCTAACCGCTTTCGTAATTGGTCCAACAATACTCCAATCTGTTTTGAGCGGAAACACTCAAAAAAGCCAACTAGCAAAGTTGTCAAAGCAGGCAGAGGATTGGTTAGTGGAAAGAGCCCCAAATAAAAAATTCAGCTATGCACCAGCAAATAAGTTATGGATTCATTGGCTCCGCCAAGGGGAGATGTTACACAATCTGTTGAACCCAATTGCCTGTGGAAATATCGAATCCAGGAGCATTGTCAAATCTTTGTTAGATGGAATTAGCGATTACCAATTATTTGTAGCGCATGTAAGGGATTATGACCGCCGACAATTAAGACGCAGGGGACAAGAGATCAAGGCCATAGCTCTGGAACATTTGTGGACTGCAACGCAAGAGGCAATTATTCTTGCAAAAGAGTGGTTTGTGATAGTTAGCACTCCAACAAGCTTAAGTGGAAGACTCGTTGAAAATCTTGATCGACTTAAGCTTGCCTTTAACAAGCATTTTGACCAGGCTTGCGAAGAATTGAAACAACCATGGAATGATGATTGGAATCAGGTTCAAGCCGCCAGTAATATTGTTCATTCACAACTGAGTTTATTGCAAGATATATTCGCTAATAAAGTGTCGCTACCAATAGCAGAGCCCTCAAAAGCAGAACTGCTAACAAAGGAAATGCTGTTAGCACCAAAAATTTCAATAGTTGATGGATGGAATATACGGTCAGAACCAAATGAAATTTTAAATATCCTAAAAGATTGGAGCGATTCACCACCAGAATTAATTTCCGTAATCCACTATAGATTAAAACTTGGTGATTTTGCAGGAGCTGAAATACTCATAAATACCAATACCAATAACATATCAACTGACGACAATTTACAGCTAACTTTAGACAGAGCAAGAGACCTGTGGCTTAAAGATATACAGCGGAAAATTCAATATACAAGAAAGGCCTCAGAAATCGGTCTAGCCTATGGCTATTTAAGCGATGCAGAAAGGTCTGACTACGAAAGTGAAATCAGCGCAGTTGAGGCAGATATAAATGAAAATAACCGATTTGACGAGCTAACCAATAGGCTAAATTCAGTTGAAGTTCGAATAGAGGGTCAAAAATCAAAACGGATTGAAGAAGCTCGCAGACAGCTGAAGAAAGAAGGTACTGGTCTCTCTAATGATGTATTGACACAACTAACTACACCGCTTGAAAAGTCAGATATACATACCTTCAACGAGCTACTCCAGCGAGTTAGAAACGGGGTTGATCCATGGCCAGAACAAGAATCAAAAAATGATATCTTTAGAGCTTATTACCCTGATCTGTTATCCGAGATTTTGGACCAACTTAATATTCTCGATCCTGCGGCAGTTGACAAATTAATTAGGGCTGGTGAAAGTGTAGGTCGACTTTCATTTTTTCTTGATGGAGATGAGCAAGCCCGATCTGCCGCTGAGGAGTGCTATGGTCTATGGGCGATTTCGTGCGCAAGACGTTCAATGTCACGAGAGAATCTTCGAAAGATTTTCACTTTTATAGGACTATCCCCACAAAAGCTTGATCAGGATCGAAGTGGGGTTGGGTGGGTTTTACAAACAACGCCATTGGAAGATAGGGAAATTTGTCCCGTACCCCATTTCGGCTCTCGTGCAAATGGAAGGTACAAAGTTCATGTAATCCATGAAAGACTTACTCCAGAAGATTTATTGAGTCGGGTTGGTGAAGGAACTCAACAAACAGCCACTATCATTTTGTATGGCGCTCGACCACCTAAAAGGTTTTGGCACGATCTTGCTCTACTTTCTAAAGAGAGACAGCGTTCGTTTTTGTTACTGGATGAGCCAATGCTTTTATATCTGCTTGCACAAACGGGCTCGCGCCTAAAACAATGGTTTAGCATTGCACTTCCCTTTACATTCAGTGAGCCCTATGACGCTAGCGCAGGATTTGTTCCCTCAGAGATGTTCTACGGTAGAAGCTCTGAACTTGAAAGTATTAAAGAACAAGGCGGCTGCTATTTCATCTATGGGGGCCGACAATTAGGAAAGACTGCTCTTCTCAGACGAGCAGAAAGAAGCTTTACTGATCCTGCAACTGATCACTATGCGATTTGGCTTGACTTACTTGCTCAAGGTATTGGAGAAAGGCGACCAGCATCAGATATGTGGACTTCGCTGGCAGAAAAGCTACGCGAACTGAAAATAGCTGGATTGGACTTACCAGCAGTAAATGCTGCTAAACCAGCCACTGTTGATGCGCTTTTGGTAAAGCTAAGAAATTTTCTTGATGTCAAACCAAATAGTAGGATTCTTGTTTTATTAGACGAAGCAGACAGATTTTTTGAACAAGATGGCCTGCTGGGAAGTGGGTACGCTGAAACTAGGCGCCTAAAAGAGTTAATGGACGTAACTCAGCGAAGATTTAAAGTGGTCTTTGCTGGCTTACATAATGTTCTCAGAACAGCCACTAGCTCTAATCAGCCCCTAGGTCACCTTAACGAGGCCGTCCGTATAGGCCCGCTAATGAACGAAAGAGAAATTCGTGCAGCAGAACAATTAATCACACGCCCTATTGAGGCTGCAGGTTATGAATTTGCGGATCGTAGTCTTATTATGCGGGTCCTAGCTCAGACAAATTACTACCCCAGCTTGATACAACTCTACTGCTCGCAGCTACTGAGACATGTTCGGGAGTCAAAACTGCGGAGAGCAAGTACTAGCGGTCCCAGATTCGTAATTGAAGAATCTGATATCGAGTCTGTTTTTTCTGGGCGCCCATTACGGGACGCTATTCGATCAAAGTTTCGACTGACTCTGCAGCTAGATGATCGTTATGAAGTAATTGCCAATGCGATTGGTTTAGAAGCTATAGCTCCAAGTTTTGATCAATCTTACGGTATCAACTGGCGTGAAATTCGTAATGACTGTAGCACCTGGTGGCCTGAGGGTTTTAAAACCACCTCTGAACGTGACTTTTTAGTTTTACTTGAGGAAATGGTACATCTTGGCGTACTGAGCGAAGTTAAACCTGCTGAACGTTTTAGCCTTCGCAATCCTAATGTGCTACTTCTATTGGGCAGCAAGAAGGAAATTGAGAATACGCTAGAGGCCGAAAGAGAACCCAGGGTGGAATTTGAATCGACCATCTTTCGCCCTGCGCTAAATGGACGAATAGACCATTCAGCAAGAAACCCATTAACCTACCGTCAGCTTGACGAAATTACTCAATCACGAAATTCAGTTCAATTTATTGCGTCAACAGAAGCTGCAGGTGGAAATAATCTTGTTTTAGGTTTAAAAGGTCACCCCATAAGTGCGAGCGACCGCCTTTTTGTTCTGATTGATAAAGCGACAGATAAAAGAAGCTTTGTCCAAGAACTTGACAAGCAGTTCGAAGTACGAAAGGATGGAGTTACTGTCATCTTTGTACCCGCTAGCACCGCTTGGACATTAGACTGGGTAGAGGCTTGCCGAGCAAAGGTAAGTGCATTGAGATCTTCCTCTAAAACAGTATCAGTTGTTTTCCATGCAGATGCGTTCCGTTTATGGTTGTTAAGTGGTGCAGCAAATTCAGATTTATTTAAAGAACCTTGGATGTCAAATTTACCTTGGGCGCGAGGATTTGTTCGTAAATGGCTTGAGGAATTACAGTTGCCTGTTGATTCAGTAGATCGACTTTTTCAGGCTACTGGCTATTGGGGTGGCCTACTTGAATCAATGGCAGCAACTTACAGCGGAGCTATCGAATTTACAAACAATCTTGATCAATTGTCAGCACAAACATCCGATTATGAATGGCACAAAGAGCAACTCAAGCTTATGACCGGAGGAATTGTAGAAGCTCAACAAGTCTTAAAAATGATCCACAACTTAGGAGATGGAGTTACAGAAGATGATCTTGTCGAATTTGGAGAACTCTCTCGCGACTTAGTAAAACGAACATTGAGATGGGGCGGCCCTCTAGGTTTAATTACTCTTGAGGCTGGATCAGCGTGGTCGATGAACCCATTTTTGAAATTCTTGTTCCAGGAATCGTTGGAATGAAATGGCTTGACCTCCCTGGTCCAGCGCGATTTGTCAACCGAATAACAGCCCATCTTCGAGAGGGCCAAAGTACAGTGGTAGCCACTCCATTGCTCACCCTTCAAAATTTTGAAAAAGTAATTGCAGAGAAACTAGAGCAAGACCTTTGGAGAGTCCATCGCAGCAACGCAGAGTCTGTTTTAGCTCCTTTGCAATGGCTTACTGAAGAACTATACATAGAGCCAAAATCCTGGGTGAATTGGAGTGTGGAAAGTCTTTTTGAATGTCTATCCCCCAAACAAGTTATCGTTGTTCAAGGGGTTACAGAAAAAACATGGGGTACATGGCGATTATTCGTAAAAGATTTTGACTTAGTTAGCAGGAGATGTCCGGCCGACGAACGCCCTGTTTTGCTGATATTTGTTCGTGGGGTTCCTATAAGGCACCTTCAACTCAATGGAGTAGCCCTAAGTCTAGAAATATGGTCGAATATTTTGTCAGAGCTTGACACATTAACTTACGTTGACGGATTAATTAGACAGTCACAAAAAGTAAGTCAATATCACAAGCTGGTAGTACGACAAATCGCGGCCTTAGCACTGTGGGATCTAGATTTTGCTAAATTTCTAGCGGAGCAACCAATTTCTGACTTATTTGACGTACGCGTCATAGTTCGCAGAGGGCAGGAAGCATTGCAGATGCGAGACTTTGCCATAACTGGAGAGTGGGAAAACGGGGGCGCAGATAAAGTTGATGAAAACGAACTAATTCATTCATTCGTTTTGATCGATAGCCAAGACCCTACTGACGAATTAAATCGAAGAGTATGGGCAGTCCAAGCAGCTGAATTATTACCCTTAATAGAGATACGACGAAGAGCTAGCCTCAACGCTCTTCGAAGATACATACCCTGCCCATTTTGGCTCGGTAGTGACCGTAAAGTTACTTCGCTCGAAGAGCTTGAAATTGGTACATTAGCATTTGCCGCAAATACTCATAAAGTTCCAAAAGAATTACGTGATAAGGTTCAATGGCTCGCAAACTCTCGTAATAGCCTCGCGCACCTGAAAGCTCTAAGTGCTACATCTGCTCTTGATAGACGGCTTTATGAATAAAAGCGAATGAAATATATAGAACAAGCTTAAATTAGTTTCGAGATCAAAAATGTATTTAGATGATCTGAACGAAATAATGCTTTCCAATGCAACACTCGGCTCGGAAGAAATTAAATCAGCACATATAAAAAAAATTTACTATCTTGTTACTGGGCGCAATGCTTGGCACTCAACTTGGGTGCAGCATTTTTATAAAAGATGTATTTCAACTGAATATAGAGACTTAGAAAATGATGCCGAAAAAAGACGAGGGGCTGGCACAGTCTTTTATATTGAAGAGCTGCCTGCATTGTGTCTTGAAACAAGTTTAGGTTGCTTTGTCATATCTGAAATCAATACAAATTTTCCTTTAAAAAATTACGATCCGAAGAATTTTTTAAAAATCCGTAATCAATGTAATTACACCAAGGTATTGAACTGCCCCACTGAACAAGTATTTAATGGGAGCAGACTTTCTGCAATTTTCAAAAGCCTCAATTCAAGAGAATGCTGGAAGCAGCCAGAACGAAAAGATTCACTTTTCAAATTATTTTTAAAAGATAAAGAGCCTAAAGACTTTGAAGATCATTCAAGCTACTACGCAATAATAAATAGCAGTACTTCCGGCGGGAAAAAGAATTCACTTTCATGGGTAATGAAGACAGGAAGCATCACAGGTGAATATGTCGTAAATCTTGCTAATTTATAAAAATTTAACACTTCTTTATTTTAAAATTTAGAACGTTTTAGCTAACACATCCTCTGCTACTTTCAACGCTTAAAATTTTGATTTCGTTTAAAAAATTTTTTTAAATGCTTTGACTTTTTTATAAATTTTTATAGTAGTGACTTTTGCGCATTCATTTTTGGAAAATATTTTGACGTCGAGAACCTATAAACAATGGTTTATTTTGACTAATTAGAAGTCAGGATATATCTCAAACATAATTATTTTCCTCACTGAAAAAACACCTTCTGTCGCAAATCCCTCTTCAACTCCTCAGAAAACTTCTCCCAGCCGAGGTAACTCTTGTCGAAGCAAATAACAGTCTTACGGTTAGGTGTATTACAAAATATATTATGACCTTCAATAAAATTTGATTAGAAATCGTACTGATAATTTTTACACTCAAGACATAGGAATAAATTGTGAGTCATTACAAATATGTTGCAATAGAGTCGTTCAAAAATGCCGGAGATGCTTCTAGCTCCCCCATTAGGGCCCGTCCGCTGTCTGGCCAAGGCTTCGATACAAGCATGTACGTTGAGTGTTCATCTAAGATGCGAAACAAATATCCTGTTGGAACGGTATTTATAGTCCAAGCACAGATTATCGAAAAAGAAGGCTGGGCACCATTTTTGTACACACATTACAACTGGTCATATAAAGTAATTTCACGTGCAAATGCAAAAGCAAAAATTATAGATAGAAGTCTTGGAAGTAGTTTTTAAGAATTGATCGATGAGGTTTTTATTCAAACTTTAAAGTATGAAGCAATTTAATTAATACTTAAATCTAACTGGACTAGAAATTTTCATCACAATTAATCTTCTAACGATTTCAATTAAATTATTATCAGTTCCTTTGTAGATAGCGGCGGCATTAGTTGCAGCTTCAAAATCCCCAAGCTCCCTAGACAACTCTGCAATTTCCACCCAATTAGAGCTATTCGGTCTATCAAGCAATTCAATTAGCTTAATCATATTGTCAGCCTGAACATCAGTCGGCGCATAGTCTGGAAATGACTCTCCATGGAGCTTTCTATGTTCTCTATAGATTTCCCTGAATGGATCGTTCAAAAAACGCCAATAACGACGTCTTGCAACAATCAAAAGACTTGTATTTGCATTTTTTTGATTGAAAACCTCTGGCATAGATGAGTCAGGAACATGCTTTGACTCAGGTACTTTTATTTGTTCTGCTTCTATTTCATTCGGTGGACGAGTGTCACAGTGCAGCATGATGTCGGCTTTAGTAGGCTTACCCAGTAATCTTGTCCACCAATTACTTTTAGTTGACTCCCATCCCTCAAGAGCTATCGGTTTTGGATGGGGTATTCGCATTACGTGCTCGCAGTCCCCAATTAAGTAATAAACCCCACAGGAACAAACCCGCAACCCACCATCCCCTGGCATAAGACTGCCAACGTTTCGTCCATCAGTCCAATGCTCATGGGCCATTAGATTGATTGAACCATAAGCTGCAGTGCTAATAAATGTGCCGCAACACGGCGTTCTTAATACGTTTTTCCCAGAAATACTTGTCATTTAGTTGCGAATATCTTCGTCCAAAGGAGATGGGTTTGAAGCCCTAATGAGAATGCACTCGTAAAGAATAAACCAAGCCATAACCAAGCAGCTCCAAATTCGTCAATACCTGCAACGCCAATAATTAAATTCAAAAAAGCCAGGTATGCGAAAAAAATATGGCCGATGATATGTTTTGCTCTCATAGTCAGGTAATGTAAAGCGTTTGATACGACAAGTTCTTAGATTGACAGCTTGGACAAAATATTATTTTTTCTCTATCTAAGCTACCTCCGCATCTACATACAAGGCTTTCTTCATATTCGTTAGCTTTACCAGGCCCTCCACTTCCTTTTGAGGCAAATTTGCCGCAAGCTTGGCATTGAAAACCTGTTGTACTGCTATTAACTCCATGGATGAATGATGTGATTTCCTCATTGTGATCACAGTCTTTGCATCTAACAGTTCCATGACCACCTATGTAGCTGAACCAAAGTCCCTTTGATCGCTCTTGAACCCTTTTTCGGGTAGCTTGTATATTCCGGTGCTCTTTTAGAACACCCCAAATAAAGACTACCCATAGAAGAACAAAACCGACAGTTATAGTTATTCTGGCAAGTTGGAGTTTCGTCTCTGAGGGTTGCTCTCTTTCCATAAATGCATTTGACAAAGGCGTGCCACGTGCACGATCTATTTCTTTGGCGATGTTTTCTGCCACTGGGCCAAAAGCAACTAAAAGAATGCCGATAGCTAGATAAGCAGCAATTGATATTTCAATCATGTTGAACTCCACCCTATCTACTGAAAAAACACATGCTGCCTTAAATCCCTCTTGAACTCCACAGAAAACCTCTCCCAGTCACGATCGTCCTTGTCGGAGCAGATAACAGTCTTGCGATTCCCCACAAACTCTCGCCGCACATGCAACGTGTTGCCGTTGAGGGTGTAGGTAGAGGTGTAGCGAAGTGGCCCCAGCGCAAACTTCACGTCTTGGGGGATGCGGTCTATCTTCATGGTGGGCAAGAAGGCAATCTCTATGTTCTCCACATGCCGAGAAGACCCACACCCTGTTGGATAGCGTCGCACTTTGGGC
>Ga0214919_10002463_pt1 | contig 29143 bp, 24 predicted proteins | sample LL1503_MetaG_FD_177994 | JGI IMG/M metagenome (GOLD analysis project Ga0214919, IMG submission 177994) | Freshwater microbial communities from Lake Lanier, Atlanta, Georgia, United States - LL-1503 | ecosystem: Environmental > Aquatic > Freshwater > Lake | place: USA: Georgia | collected... | reverse complement strand
TATTGAAGAGGACAACCAATTAACCTTTTTGGAAGGAAAAAAACTTATTGATGAAATGAAAGTAAATTTTCAAATATCACAAGATTTTAATAAACCAAATCAAAAGGTTCCTAGAGGAGATGACAATTGGTATAAACATTGTGGAGTTGTTCTAAAAAAAATAGCAAAAGAATATCCAGAATCTAAGGATTATTTAATGAACTTTATTATTTACCATATGTTAGAACTTCTTTTGTATGATGAAAAATTAGAAGTAATGAATTATTTATACTCATTAACGAACATTACAAACGGAACATTTGAATGGTTCTCAAAAGAATATTTTGAAAAAAATAGTATTGCTACAAATAAAAACGATACTTTTTTTATTATGTATAAATTGAATAAACTAACATTAATGAAATTAGATGAAACAAATAAATGGGTTCATGCTGAACCTGAGGATCAAAGAGAATTATTTGAATATTTAAATAAATTAGTAAAGGATAATGCTAAAAATGCGAATAAAAAATATGATGTTGAACAGGCGAAAGACATACTAAATTTTGATATTACTCGTTACAATAAACATGTAGGATTTATTGGATATGGGAAAAATAATGCGTTTTTAGCGTTTAAAACGAAAGATATGACATCTAAACGCGATACTGGAGCCAGATGCGATGAAGCGACTAAAAATAAGAATCTTACAAAATTAAATGAGATTGTAGGGGAAGAAAAATATACAACTGAAAATACAAAAGCAGAAAAAGGTGCTAATGGAAATATAATTAAAGAATCAATTGGAAATGTAGAACTATGTGTTCTTGAAGAATTTATTTTAAGATTTTTTGACATAACAGAGAGGAACAATAAAAAATGGTTTTTAACACCTGAAATGGCCATTTGGCATAAATTTTATAAATTGTTCGTATAAAATAATATGAGTGATTCTATTTTTATTTAATAAAATTGTATTAAATAAAATTGAACAAAAATATAATTAAAAGATAATGTGTATAATATATAATGGAAGCTATATCTAAACCGAAACAAGAAAAAAAGAAGCGCGATAACAGAAATTTAACCGTTTATTCTAGATGTTTATTGACTAGAAAAGTTGTTTTGTCTATCACAACAATAGGTAAGAATTTAAAAGAAAACATTGAAGAAAATATAAAGGCAAATTTTGAAGGCAAATGTGTTGTAGAAGGATACATTAAACCGAATTCGACAAAAATTGTTACACATTCTAGTGGTATGATTCAACGTGGCAATACAATTGTTTTTGAAGTAGTGTTCGAATGTGAGGTTTGCTATCCAGTTGAAGGTATGAATATACAGTGTGTCGTTAAAAATATTACTAAAGCAGGCATTCGCGCTGAAAGCGCTACAGATGTGCCTTCACCAATAGTTGTTCACATAGCGAGAGACCATCATTATTCAGTTCAGCATTTTAATGAAGTTCAAGAAGGTGATAAAATTAATGTTACTGTTATTGGTCAAAGATTCGAACTAAACGATAAATTTATTTCAATAATTGGTAAACTTGTTAAAGAAACAGAATATATACCTCCAAAATTTAAGCAACAACAATCAAAACCAAAATTAGTAATTGAAGAGGAATAAAAATTTATAAATTAATGTAAATAAATCCATTGTATAAATCCACTATATAATCAAATAAAAAATTTTTTACTCTACGTTTTTTTATTTTAGAGATATAATTGATAATATTGAATAATAATTGATAATATTGATAAGAGTAATAATTTAAAAACAACATCATATACCTTTATAAATGGAGGCAACTATCTCTACAAACGATATAAATAATGTTTCAGTTAGTGAATTAAATTATATTCGAGAAATTATTGAAAACATGAATAAATTTAATCAAATACAAGTTCTTAAAATACTAAATAAATATAAAGAAGTTACGTTGAATGAAAACAAATATGGCATTCACATTAATTTATCTGAATTGAGTAAAGAAATAATTGATAAGTTAAGTGATTATATTAAATACGTAAACACCCAGGAAAAAACCTTGAACTATATTGAACAACAGAAAGAGACCTATAGAAATACATATTTCTCAAAAGATATTAAAGATAATACCAAAATAATAAGTAGTAAATAACAATAAATATAAAATGTTATCGTATAATGATGTACTAATTCAATTACAAGATTATATGTTAGATGAAGAAAATATAAATAAATCACTGAAACTGAAGTTGTCTTTTAAAAAGGATGATAAAATAGATATTCGCGTTAATAAAAAAACGCGCGAAGAAGAGACAAAACCAATAAATGAAAAACCTGCTTTATTTATGCCTAATCAACAAGATAGCCTTTTTTGGTGTTTTTATATTATAAAAAATGGTGAATATAATTATCAAATATTAAAAAATAAAAATACATTAACCTCTAAGCAATTTAAGATTGAACATGTTTTAAATATTAGAAAAAATAAAGATATAGTAAAAACATATAAATTTGATACAATTACACATATAGAAAGTAATTTAGTCAACGATAATAATTTAAACCCTAAAACATTTTTAACATTATGCGCAATTGAAAATATAAATATTATTTATGTTAACAAAAATACATATTACGAATTATTAATGAATGATTCAGATTTAATTTATATTGTTCATGAATTAGAAGATCAGTCAAAATATCATAAAAAATACGGTTTTGAATTAGCAACAACGGATGCTTTAAACAATATTAAAAATACATTATATAAAATTGACAATATTTCTAAACCAATAAAAAGTATTAGTTCATATAAAGTTCAAGATTTGCTTGATATGTGTAATAAATTAGCAATAGAAACTAGTAATAAAGAAACTGGTAAAAATAAATCAAAAAATGATATGTATGAATCTATTATTCAATATTTTTAAATTTAAAAAATTGAACAACAATTTAAAAATATGTCTTATTATATATATAACAAATGAATCCTAACACACAAGTTATTCCTCAAAAGTCACGATTTGCTTTAAATGTAAAAAAGAAAATTCCTGATAAAATTGAGCCAAATGAACTTGATAAAATTAAACCTAACGACGTTCCTAATTTAGACAATAATAAAGAAAAAGAAAAAGAAATAGTAGAAAATAAAGGAATAGTAGATTACGGTGAAGAAAGGTTGAACTCATTATTTAAAACCCTTGATTTGATAACACAAGAGCAAATTTTAAGGTATCCAGAAAAAGAGGTACAAATAGAAATTTTAAAAGACATGCTAAATCCGGAATTGAATAATTTTTGGAATAAATAATCTGAAAAAGAACAAAAACAACTAAACAGAGTCAATGTTCGTGTTAGATATAAAATTTTAAAAGAGAAATTAGAGGAATCAAAAAATAAAGTGGAACCTGTTGAAATTAAACAACCTTCTAAAATTATAGAAGGTGTAAATGAAAAAAAACCATGGGATTCTCCACCTATGTGGGACGGAAAAATGAATGACAACGGTTTTAAAATGAATGCGCCAAACGAACTATTCGGAAATGAAGAATCTGATTCGGAAGGGGATGAAAATCCGCAAAAAAAAAGGGAAGCAAAAAATTTACTACAAACTCAAGAAAGATTTGAGAAGTTAATTCAAACGTTTTATGAACTAAATCCATATTCATTTAACGCAAATGTAAACCACGAATTAGAAGTTAAATTTGGAACAAAGGGTATAAAAAATTTAACCCGTAATGATTATGATAACGTGGTGAAAAAACTTAAATCGAGTGGATTTAATATAGTTGGTGAAAGTGCCGGAGAATATTATTTGCGCATTAATTGTGAATTTCTTGATAATGTAAGTGGACGATTTAAATTATCTGACGTAAGAACTGAAATCAAAAGTATACATGCTGTAAAACAATATTGTGAAAGCAATGATCTAAAAGGTATTAATCCAGTTTTATTAGATTATATACACAAAAAGCAAGGTTTTATAGGCAGTGAACGCGTCTTACCTGTAGATTTTGATGATTTTAATTTTAGAGTCGCTTATCAGACAGAAACAAAAGTAAAAAAAGGAATACAAAATTATATTCTAGAAAATTGGAGAAAATCCAAGAAAGAATTCCGTTTTATAAATCGAGTTACGTTTCAACATCGAGACCATCCATTTAAAGTAGATATTAGCATTAGTAAGTTTGGAAATAGAAATCCTGACAGATATGGTCGTGATAATCGTGGACCAATGATACGCGTTTATACTATAGAGGAATCAAATGTGTTTCAAAATCAGGAAAATTATGAAATTGAGATTGAAATAGATAATAGTAAGATTGGTCCACATACTTATTTTTATAACCATACAAAAGTAGTAGAATCTTTAAGAAAAGTTATAAAATATGTTTTGAGCGGCCTTCAAGGAACAAATTATCCAGTTTCATATCCTGAACAAAAAAAAGTAATTGATTCATATATGAAAATGATTTGGAAAGATGAGTATGACCCAAAAAAATTCATTTCAAGTAAAAATTTTATAGGTCCAAACTCAATCACATTACAACTCAAAAATATTGCTCCGATTGATTCAAACTCAAATGAACCGAATATTCGAAAAGATTTTGTCGTTACCGATAAAGCAGATGGTGACCGTCATTTAATGTATATTTCAAATGAAGGCAAGGTATATCTTATCAATACAAATATGGATGTTATATTTACAGGGGCAAAGACAAATAATAAAGAATGTTTTAACACGCTGTTGGACGGTGAATTAATTTTACACGATAAATATGGAAATTTTATAAATTTATATGCTGCGTTTGACGTATATTTTGTTAAGAACCAAGATATTCGAAATTATACTTTTATGTTAACAGAAGAAGAAAAAGACATATATAAATCTAGATATCAAGTTTTAAAATGGTTCGAAATAAGTTTAAGATTAGTCTCAATTACAGATACAAATAGAAACGGCGAAAAAACCGTAACAGAAATTGTGAATAAATCCAAAGAAGTAATATCACCTATTAAATTTTCCGCAAAAGAATTCTTCCCAAATAGTTCAAATCAAAGTATATTTGACGGGTGCAATACAATTCTACAAAAAGAACGTCAAGGAAGATTTGAATATACTACAGACGGACTAATATTCTCACACGCATTTTATGGAGTTGGTAGCAATGAAATAGGAAAAGCCGGTTCAAAACTAAAAATTACCTGGGAACAGTCTTTTAAATGGAAACCACCTCAATATAATACAATAGATTTCTTAATAACAACTGTTAAAAGTCCAACAGGTGAAGACGTAATTAACTCTTATTATAAGGATGGATTAAACACCGCTTCCGACGTACAATACAGTGAATACAAAAGCATTGAATTAAGATGCGGGTTTAAAGAATCAAAAGATGGTTTTATAAATCCTTGTCAAGACATTATTGACGACAAATTACCTGAATTTAGCATCCGTTATGAGGATAAGCAAGATAACGATTATGTTCCGATGAGGTTTTATCCTACAGAACCTTACGACCCTAATGCCGGAATTTGTAATATAATGTTGCGCATGGATGGAGCAGGAGGAAAAAAAATGTTTTCGGAGGAAAACCAAGTATTTGAGGATAATACAATTGTAGAATTTAGATATGATTTAAATAAAGAAGAAGGATGGAGATGGGTTCCTTTGCGCGTTAGATACGACAAGACTGCTAAATTAAGACGCGGCGAAAAGGAATACGGTAACGCATATAAAGTGTGTAATGAAAATTGGAAATCAATTCATCCTAGTGGTAGAATTACAGAAGATATGCTATATACCGGGTTAAATATTCCTAGCGTTAGTGTCAGCGAGGACGTTTACTACAATTCTTCCGCAGGAAAATTCAAAACAAACGCGATGAAAAACTTTCATAATTTATATGTGAAAAAGTTGATTATAGTTGGCGCTTCTAAACAAGGTGATACATTAATTGATTTTGCGTGCGGTAAAGCAGGTGACTTACCAAAATGGATAAACGCAAAATTATCATTTGTTTTCGGAGTTGACATTTCTAAAGATAATCTTGAGAATCGCCTAGACGGTGCGTGTGCAAGGTTTTTAAAAATGACAAAATCGAATAAAAATGTGCCGTATGCTTTATTTGTAAATGGAAATAGTGCCCATAATATTAAAGATGGAAGTGCTATGTTAAACGATAAAGCCAAACAAATTACTGCTGCCGTATTTGGAAACGGACAAAAAGATGCGGATAAAATTGGTAAAGGGGTGGCAAGACAATATGGAAAAGGTGTTGATGGTTTTAACGTAGCATCTTGCCAATTTGCCATACATTATTTCTTTGAAACGCCAGATACATTAAAAGGATTTATGAAAAATTTGGCAGAATGTACAAAGCAAAACGGTTATTTTATTGGCACTTGTTATGACGGAAAAGTGGTATTTAATGAATTAAAAAAAGTTAAAACAGGAGATAGTGTTAAAATTATAGAAGACGGTAAAAAAATTTGGGAAATAACAAAGGGTTATGGTTCTGACAATTTTGACGATGACTCAAGTTCAATAGGATATAGGATTGATGTGTATCAAGAATCTATTAATCAAATAATATCTGAATATTTGGTGAATTTTGATTATTTAAATCGTGTAATGAGTGCTTATGGGTTTGAAATCATAAGTCAAGAAGAGGCGATTGAAATGGGAATACCTAACGGTTCTGGATTATTTAGTGAACTATTCTTAAATATGTTAGATGAACTCTCTAAAAATAAATTTAAAGCAAAAGATTATGACCAAGCGCCAAATATGTCAGGAAATGAGAAGAAAATTTCATTCTTGAATAGATACTTTATTTATAAAAAAATTAGAACCGTCAATACAGAAAATGTAGAACTAGAACTAGGCGAATATCAAGAAACATATGCTTTGAAAAATAAACAGGATACAGAACATGCGCAAGAAGTCGCTAAAAATGAAGTAACAAAAACTGCTCCCAAAGTACGTAAATTAAAAAATAAATTGTTACTAGTAGCAGCAACAGAAGCAATAGATGAACCGCAACAAAATATTAACGTTGAACATGAAAATGTAAAGAAAACTGCCAAAGGAAACAAAACCGCCAAAGGAAATAAAACTGCCAAAGAAACAAAAATTAAAGAAACAAAAATTAAACAAAAACTAATAATTGAAAGTAGTAGCGATGAAGAAGATTAACCATAATAAATGTAAAAGATTAACAATAATTAATGAATAGACTTAAATAAATTATATAATATATAATAGTAAACGAATGAGTTATTATATATTACCAAAAATAAATAATTTAATAAATGTTAATCCACTAGATAGTAGCAATAACGATTTAAAATTATATGTATCGCATAGTCTTTTTAATTATTACAGCGAAATAACTCAACAAATTAAAAATATTTGTTTGAGTGATTTGGATTTTTCTTTCAATATTTACAATGAATTAATAAAAATTGTAAACCCATATGAGTATGTTTTTTCAAATGTTCCTGGTTCAAAATTCTCGGTTAGTAAACTTAAACCGAAATCTAATATATTTTATGATTTTTTAGAGATTTCAGTTATTTTAAATATTAGTGAGTATTTTAAATCAAACCATATCAGAACGTTACATTTAACACCAAACAGCATTGACACTGTAGCATGTTTTGAAATTATTCGTGAAAATTTTAATGATGAAAATACATGCTATAATGAAATAAATGATGAAACACTGAAATTACTCGGCGACAATAAATATAATTTTATTTTTTTTGAAACCAAAACAAATGGATTACGCGAATACATTATTTCATTGATTCAAATTCTTTTAGTTATGCTAAGAAATCAAGATAAAGAAGGAATTAGTATAATTAAAATTAGTCATATATTTTATAAGCCAGTTTTAGATATGTTATACATAATGTCGTCGTTATATGATAAGGTATACGTTTTAAAAACAAACACAAGCAACATTACATCATTTGATAAATTTATAGTTTGTAAAAATTTTACAATGAATGAACAGAAAACCAAACATCTTAGATTTAACTATTTTAAGTTAATAGTATTTTTAAAAAAATTAGAAAATAAAAATATTATGTCTATTCTAGATTACGATATACCTTACTATTTTACAATGAAAATAAATGATATAAATATTATAGTTGGACAACAACAATTGGAAACATTAGATTCTGTAATTAACATACTTAAAAATAAAAATAAAGATGATAAAATAGAAACCATAAAAAAAACGAATATTCAAAAATCAATTTCTTGGTGTGAGAAATATAAAATACCATGTAATAAATTTACAGAAAAAACGAACATTTTTTTACCTCTTACAAATGAAATAAACGAAATAACTGAAATGAATTCAGTATAGAATAGTTTAAATAATAGTTTAAATAATATTTAATAATAGTAAAATATGGATAGATTTCTAGAAAAAACTATATTTCCAAATTTTCAGACGGATAAAATTATAAATCAGTATCGTATGTTTTCTCAAATAAGTACTGGAAATGTAAATGCTTATTTTTTTGGATTTATATTGATTTATAGTTTGACACACGGGAATTCTCAAGCACTATATATTTTATGTGAAATTTTAGAAAAATATTTAGACGATAATATCATAAAAGAGTTTTACGGTAAATTATTTAAATGTAAAATACTCGGAAAACGTTTAGTGTATATTTATGAAAATGAATGCGATTGTAATGTGGAAATATTAATGGATATAGATTTGACTAATTTTACAGATGACTATTTTATAACGCGTACAATATAAAATATAAAGGTTTATTATCTGGAAGTGGTATTATATGTGTTTGGAGATTGAGAGAAATGATTACTACTTCTCGATGTTGCTGGGTAATAACGATATGTACTAGGTGCTGAAGCAGGTATTCTATAGTTTGGTAAACTGTTGTAGTAGCACATTTTTTTATTTTGAAATTGTCCGGATTGGTAAAAATTAAGTGGCCATGGACTATTACAAGATGGTGCCTTATTTTTATATAAATTACTTATTGCCGGATCAACCCCAGCATATAATTCATTCGCATCTATCAATTGTCCTGTATTATTATAGTTTTGAATAGATGCGGAATTTGTTGAAATCGTATCAACATTTAATTTAAGATTTCTTGTAGAACTTGAAACGGCGCCTTGTTTAGCATATTGATAATTATTTGGTTTATAAACAGTTAGTTTACATCCAACTTGATTAGTGTAGACAGATGGACATAAACAATTTCCAACATATGTATTAGAAAGTGATTCAGGCCCTCCTGGTTTATCATAATCTTTATCAGCAGAGTTATCCGACACAAAATTAAAGGATTTTTGTTCAAAAGTTTTACATCTGTTTTGTAAATATTGCTTTGTAGTCGTATAATAATTCTTTTTTAAATTTGTACTTGCGTAAATTACTCTACGTTTTGCTTTAATTTCATCATTACAGCATAAAATAGCATTTTGTGTATTTGGTTCCGGGTTTTCTTGTAAAAATGTTTTATTTGGGTAATAATTAGCCACTATACCTACACCTTCACAAGTAGTACAATCGGCATTCAATTGATTTATACCATTTGTTTCATTTAACGGGTTTTGTTTAACAATAAAAGCACCAGGTTTGTCTTGCATGTCATTTAATAATCCTGAACCGCCAAATCCACCGCCAAGCGACGTACCTTTGCTTGATTTAACAAATCTATTCATATTATAATTAATTAGAGCATTTTCATTTATAGAAATTTGTGTTTCACTATTGTGAGGGTCAACGCCGTTTAAATTAACTACGTCTGTTATTGCGTGTGGTGGTATAACTCTACCTTTTCTAAAATGTTTAATTGGTCTTGGTAATCCAAAACCCGTTTGAAAAACATTTCCAGGGTCATTATTTGTTAAAGGTCTAATATGTCCAGGAGCGGTTCCTACTGGATTACTATTAACCCCTGTTCCTTTCCATGAGACATATTGTTTATTGAAATATGTACTTTTATGATTATAACCAGATGAAGGCATTGAATTCATTCCTAACGGGTAAACTGCTGATGACATTTATATTATTATAAAAGAAAATAAAAGAAAATAAACCCCCTATATAATATTATAATACAACAACCAAAAAGGAATAATATTTTAATTATATAAAATAAATATATTTATATAATTTAAGTAATGTCAAATTTATTTCAAGAAGTATTAAATGATGCGAACGGCGTTCAATCAAGATTACTAGGTCAATCATATCCATATTATAAAAATATAAAATCACCTTCTCAACTCGGAATGGGAGATAAAGGTACAATTCAACAAATGACAAAAGACATTGATGGACTAGTCCAATACGTTGAATTATTAGTAACAGGTAAGAGTGAAGCCTCTGCTACAGGTGGACCTTTAGGGAATAAATTTTTCTTACAAACTGGTGCTAAATGCGCTGCTAAAGATACATGTACTGACCAAAATGATGTTTCAACATGTAAACAAGTAGATAGATATATTTACGTTAATAATGTTCCTGACGGGGATATACCATTTATAACAAGCGGTTTAGGTAGAAATTTTACTGAATTTAGAGGATTAATTCCTGGAGCGATGGGAAATCTAAATGTATTAAATCCATACTCTTTAATGACAGCATTTCTTTCTGGGTCTACTCCAAAATGTCAAGAATTAACAATGCAAGTAATTGATTCTAGCAATAATAAATCAACTGAAACCAACTATGTGACCTTGGTGGACATTCAAAATATGAATGCTTGCTCATTTCCTAATAAAAAAAATCCTGTTTCTGGTGCAAAATGTAAAGAAGCATTTCAAAGTAATTTTGCAGAAGACGCTAGTCCAGTAATGTCTGACGATATAATGGATCAAATATATTTTGCTAGCATTGGAGCGGTTGGTCTATATATTTTTTACCGGTTAATGGAAAAATCGAGATAGAATAATGTATAAAAGGTTTATTATTTTTTATATTATTTTAGAAATTAATTTAGCAGTTTTAATTCCTTTCACACTATTTCCATATTTATTTAATGGTGGAGATATAATCGACATACCCATTATTCCTGGAATAACTATTAATAGAATTCCGCTTACTCCACTTTTTGCCGGAAATCCTACTTCTTTCATCCAATCATCTGTTTCATTATATAATCCAGATATGCACATTTGGTCAATTATATAGTTAGAAATTTTTCTACTTATTACGTGCAATCCGCTTTTGGGGTTTATACCTCCATTTGCTATTGTAGCAGCCATTAAAGCAACATCTTCACTTGTAACCATAACGGAACACTGCTTCGTATAAACATCTACGGTTTTTTCTACGTCTCCATAAAAATTATTGTAATCTTTTAATAAATAGGCAATTGCTAAATTTCTATTATTATTTGATTTTTCAGAGTTGTAAATTTTATTGTTTATATGTAATTTTTTATCTGCAAATTTATCCATCATATTGACAATATTTTTTATAAATTGAACTTTATCTGATTTGTATGACAAACTTGTTGTTGCCATAGCTCCTGCATTCACAAAAGGATTAATTGAATGATTTTGTTTATCTACTTCACAAATAGAATCAAATGATTCCATAGATTTATTAGAATGAATCGTTTCTTTAAGGTGTTTTATTCCGTGTTTTTCTAACGCTAATGCCAATGTAAATATTTTTGAACAAGATTGAATTGAAAATTCTTCTTTATAATCACCTATATCAAATTTTTGTCCATCTACTGTATAAATTGATATTGCATACAAGTTTGGATTCACATGTGATAATTCTTTTATATAATCAGCATTTTTACCACCTTTTGTATTTTTTAATTTATTATATATTTTTTCTATATTTTCGCAAAAGGACATTTGTAATATAAATATAAAAATATTTTAAATTTTTAGTCAAACGTTAATAAGTCAACAACAATATTAGGGTTTTCCTTGAGTTCAATCTTTTTTGTTAAATGGGCTATTAATTTTATATTCTCATCATTCTCTCTTTGCATCCTGGCAATTATTAATTTTTGATTCATAATTGTTTCGTTTAGTTTTATATTTTCCGTAAAATAATTCATTTTATTTGAATTCAAATCTGAAATCCATTTTAAGTGTGTTTTTGTTTTTATGTGAGACGCAAAACTCTGCCTAGTATCAAAAATGTGCTCTTTTCTGCTACCACACGGACATCTTAGTCCATTTTTAAACTTATTTGATGATGGCAAATAATCCGAATAATTACTGTTCTCATCTATACATGGTTCATATATGTCTGAATCAACTATTAAATCCATTACTACAATTAATGTAGTAATAGATTTTTAAACCTTTTTAATATATTTAATATATTTAACGTTGACGGCTTCTACAAGACTTAGAATGTCTGTGTTTGCGTGAGCGTCTCCTGCTTTTTCCACCAACCAAACTATGGGGTTGAGCAGATCTAATTCCACTAATAGGAGCAGCGGTTGATGCTAGTCCAGATCTAGACGTATTATCAGTAAAATTACCACCACGCATTCTTCTAGACTTTCTTCTTCTTTTTCCACCGATTGTGGAACCATATGATGTTGAGGGTTGAGGAGTATATGACGATTGAGCAGAAGGGTTACTTTGAAGTGATGATGAAACTACATCTTTTGCTTTTCCATAAGCGCTACTAAAAAATGAAGTAACTGAATCCCACGTATTATTAATATTATTAGAACTAGTGTAAGTAGACATAATATATAATATAATAAGAAATTATATTATAATATACAAATTTTATTAAGCCTTATTAACAAATTTTTTATAAGCGTAAAAAGCCGCTAAAGCACCTAGAATTTCAACGATTATGTAAGGAATTAAATCTGATTTGCTTAATTTACCGGCTGCGTAAAGAGAAACTGCTACAGCAGGGTTATACGCGCCACCTGAAATAGGACCCCCTAAAAAAACGCCTACTGCTAAAGCAGCACCAATCGCAACCCAGTTTCCTGTAGCAAAAATAACAAACATAAGAAACATAGTTCCTAAAAATTCCACTAAATACTTGTTCATTTATATATTTTATTTATAAAAAAAAATGTTTAATACGTTTAATAATTTTGGCGTACAAGTGAACCCCAAGCGCAAACTTGACCATTGCTTAAACTTGTATTTTGTATAGCACCTTTCTTTTTTGGAGCAACGCATCCACCAGAACGCGCTCTTCTTAATGAACTACGCGTGCCGCTTGGATAGTAATTTTTAGTACCAGTTGGCACATCATTAGGTAAACCAACTTTATATGCTGTTTGTCCTACAGCATTTGCCTTAACTATATTTATATGCATAGATGATGGAATAGGCGCAATATAATTCATGTGCGTTGAAAGCGGAACTTGTCTTTGCGATGATGGAATCTGATAACTTTGTGCGCGAGATAATTTACCTAAAGCATCTTGATGAGCCTTTGCGGAAGCGCTTATAGCAGTCCTTAAATATTGCCTTCTGGCATTTGTATTCATATCGGCATAAACAGGTTCTTGTGATGAGTAAAACTGAGGTGGAGTTGGTCTTATTCCTGCTAATATTCCGTAACTGTGATATGGAATTTGACAGGGTGTTTGATTTGTGCTTAATGGTCCTGTTATTGGTGCGTTTACGTAATTATTATAGGATACAGAACCAATTGATGTAGATACGGCATATGGAGTTGTCATTTAATATAATATATGAAAATATATTAAACTACTTTCTAATACCCTTTATTTTACATTTTCATTTTTGCTTTTCCGTCTTTACTAAATTAGGTGTTCCGCAAAATAAACACAACTGAGAGTTTACATTTGTTTCAACCATTATTGTATTATTTTTTTTACATTTACAACATTTAAAAATAGAATCAAGTTGACATATTTTGTGATTATTAAAATCATTCTTCTGATAAAGAATTTGCAATCTATGATTCGTTTTCATAATATTATAAAATAGATAATATTATATTATAATTTCTAAATAACATGAATCTAAATAACATGAATCTAAATAACATGAATCTAAATAACATGAATCTAAATGAATAAAGATTTAATATCTGCGAATCGCTCTTTTTGCGGATTGACTAGCATTATAATCATCTCCACCATAAGTGAGGTCGTTATAGTTTTTAACTACTGCTTTTTGTTTTAAATAAGTAATATAATCAGAACTGTCATAAACATATTTAACATTACAAGCAGCGGCAGGAATATTCCTAATTAATTGAAGACTATTATAAGCGGCAGATGGGGTACAAGAATCAGAGACAGAACCAAAATGATTTTTTAAACCACTGAGTCCTGGTCTGCTTTGGAAAGATTGGCAACTTCCTCCACAAGAATAATTGTCTCTGCTTAAAAGATCCCCTGCATTATTAACGGCACGAAAAGGGGTAGTAATACTTTTAGATAAACCATCTTGTCTCAATTGACTTGGGTATTTTGTATTCCATGCGTTCTTTAATGTGAAACGAATTTGTTCATAGTCCTGATAACGTTTCTCTGTATTATATGTAGCTTGTGGCATCCATCCTCTAATTCCTTTACCAGGACTGTTAGGACTTATTCCAAAAAAATTGAAAGCAACATTACTTCCACCGATAGGGTTTGTAAATCCAATAGACATTTATATAATACTATACTAAAAAAAAGTTTATATAAATATATTTTATCTAAACATTTACAAGTTAATAAAAAATATAATAATAATATATAATGTTTAATTTTTTATTATTGGTAAGCGCCATCGTTCTTGTTTCAGTCGATTTTATTTATTTAAATATAATTAAAGATTTTTTTGAAAAACAAATTCAAAGTGTTCAAGGTTCTAAACTAGAAGTAAACTTTTTAGGTGCTGTTGTGTGCTACATATTTTTAATTGTAGGCATTAATTATTTCATTATTAAACCGCGTAAAAGTGTGAGTGAAGCATTTCTGCTAGGTCTCGTTATTTATGGTGTTTATGAAACAACAAGTTATGCGTTATTGAAAAATTGGTCTATTTTTACGGTCATTATTGATACTTTATGGGGTGGCGCGTTATTTGCTATAACAACATATATAGTAAACATGTTTCGCAATGTGGTATAAATAGAGTCAACAACTAGTATATATAAAATATTTAGTTATATTATATATGTGCTTCAACTATAAAGCATCATTATTCGCATTTTCAATTGGAATAATGTTTTCTATTTTATTAATTTATTATGGTAATCCCAAATATAGTTTAGAAAATAAAATATCAGGTATATTTTTTATTTTTATATCATTTATTCAATTTATGGATTTTTTATTTTGGATTGATATAAAAAATAAAATTGGTATAAATCACATTGTCACCATTTTAGATCCTATATTAAATGTGTGTCAGCCGACAATATTATATTTAATAAAATATTATTTTTATAAACCAAATATTTTTACATTGGAAAATCTAAATTCTCCTATAGCACTTCTAAATATAGCGTATGTTACTTACTTTGTTATTAATTATAAAAAATATTTATTAAACGATAAATTAGTAACGTCTACAGAAAACTCATATTTAAAATGGCCTTGGCTTAAATATTTTAATCCTCTTTTTTATTTAATATTATTCGCTATAAATATATTTTATTTATTCGATTTTAAATACGCATTGATTCTCTTTACGGTTACTTATTTTTTATTATTTATTAGCAATGTATATTTTAATTATCATGTTGGTGAAATATGGTGTTTTTTTGGGGCATTTATTCCATTAATAATGTTTTTTTCATCATTTTACATTGAAAAAATAGTCCCATTAAATTTTTAAATTTTTAATAAAATTTTTATTTATAATTTATGAATAACATATGTTGACTTAATGGTTCTCTGTCATTATTCTTGGTGCGATATTCATTGTGTTTAATTCTTGGAATAACAGTTTACAAGCATAAGGTATTTCTACGTATGCGAAGTCTGTCCTGTTATCACATGTGCGACAATGATGAATGTGCATTTTATCATTATATGATGCAATAAGACCGCACTTTTTACAAGTGTGTACGGAATATTTATCAGATGAATCATACATTCTTCCTCTAGTAAATCTTGCGGCACCGTGCGATACCATGCAATCTCGTTCCATTTCGCCAAACCTTAACCCTCCATCTCGCGAGCGTCCTTCAGCCGGTTGCCTCGTAAGATTTACCATTGGTCCAATGGAACGACTATGTGCCTTATCATTTACCATGTGCTTCAAACGCTGATAAAACACTGGACCCATAAATACACTACACTCGTGCTGTTCTCCTGTTAATCCGTTGTATAACAATTCATTGCCATGTGCTTCATAACCGAGTTTAATAAGTTCGTCGCAAATATTTTTCACGTCATATTCTCCAAAGGATGTTCCGTCACCAAATAGTCCTAGTTCTAACAAAACTTTACCTAGAACTGTTTCTTTTAGTTGTCCAATTGTCATACGAGATGGAATAGCATGTGGATTTATAATGATATCCGGTTTAATACCATTGCTTGTAAACGGCATATCACATTCTGGAATAATATTACCAACTGTACCTTTCTGACCATGTCTTGAACTAAATTTATCTCCAATAACAGGCTTTCTTACGGCACGAAGGCGCACTTTTGCGAAATTATATCCTTCCCCATTTCTATCGATATAATTCTTATCAACGTAAGTCTCTTCGACTGTTTTATACATTTTACTTTGGTCTTCATATTTTATAACCTTAGTATGATCATTTCTATTTTCTTTAATTGGCGTTACCTTGGCAATAATTATATCGCGATTTTCAATTAATATGTTTTCAGGAATAACACCCTTAGAATTTACTTTGTTATAATTTCCCATTTTCATACCTTTTGTTTTCGTTCCATCTGGTTTACAACGAATTTCTTCATCACCATTAATTTTCTGTTTATCTTCATCTTTTTCAGTATGATATACAGTTACTAATGCCATTCCTCTGTCAATAGAACCTTTATTCAGTAACAATGAATCTTCTTGATTGTAACCAGTGTGTGTCATAATGGCTACTATCATTTGAGAACCAGACGGAATTTTATTTAGTTGAATCATATTCATAATACGTGTATCTACTAATGGTCTCATCGGATAATTTAACACGTACGCAGTTTTATCCATTCTGTTTTCGTAATTCGTTACATAAACGCCCATCGCCTGTTTTCCTTGCGCACATTGGTAAGTGTTTCTAGGAGATTGATTATGTTCCGGGAATGGAATACACGACGCTAACACTCCAAATATGGTGGAAGGATGAATTTCACAATGTGTATATTTATGTATATGAATTGAATCAGAAATAATATCTTTGGGTTTGGTAGCAATCAAAGACCTACCTTGTTCTTCAGGGTCAATATATTCAATAATAGAATCATTAATCTTAGAACTTGTCAATAAATTATCCCAAACTAATTCAGCACTATTTAATTTATTAATGATATCCGTTGTAATCAAAAGATTTTTATTTTTAACGCGCAATAATGGTCTGCTTAATCTTCCACTATCATTACAAACACGAATCTCTTTCATTTTATAGTCAAATATAACAGACGTATAAATATTAATAATACCTTTGTGTTTCTTTTCTTTTAACATTTGGTATAATTCTTCGGGTGAATCAGTAATTCCAACCCAAGCACCATTTATAAATACTTTCACTTTACCGTACATATCAGAAGATTGAATGATTTCGGTATCAATATGCGTAACGTTTGGCATTACATATTCATATAATGGTAGCGAATTAGAATAAATGGTAATATGTGTCATATAACTTAAATTTTTAACGATTCCAACGCTTTGGCCTTCAGGAGTTTCTGCAGGACATAAGAAACCCCAACAAGTGTTATGTAATTTACGTGGAGGAATAAGTTTACCGCTTTTATCTGTTGGCGTAGAAATTCTTCTGGCATGACTTAAACTAGAAACATAATTCAGTCTATTTAAAACTTGAGCAACGCCAACCTTATTTGAATTTGTGTGTTTAATACCAAAATCTCCAGTTGAAAGAGCACGTTTTAATCCATTTTCAATTGTGGTAGATTTAATAATTTTATAAATATTTGTTAAGTTTATAATGTTTTCATAATTATCCGTTGATTTCCAAGAACCGGTATTAATTTCTCTAATAATTTGTTTTTCCATATCTTTAACTAATTTATTAAAGTAATTTCTATAAAGATTATTAAGCAATGTTCCGGTTAAATCAACACGCTTATTTAAATAAGAATCTCTATCATCCGGTTTGGTAATTTCAAATGAAGCAAGTAATAAACGATTTGCCATATAACCAAGGAAATATATTTTTTGGGCGATGTTATGGCAATGAGGAAATAAATCGTTGTTTAAAATTTCTAGTGTAAATTCATGCTTTTTCTTGATACCTGTTTCTTTATCCATATTAATTGGAGTATACATAACATGAGCAGTAATATATTTAATACATTCTTCCTGATTGATAAACGTATTTGCTTCAATAATAGACGCTTGTAATGCTTGAAGCAATTGTTTATTTTGTGTATTTTCAATATTTAAGACAATTTTTTCACAAATTTCTTTATCCGAAATAACCCCCAGTGCTCGAAATACAATAAACAAAGGAATATGTTGTTTTACGCGGGGTAATTCAATATAAATAGCATTTCCAAATCCATTATTTTTTGAACTAACCATCATGTTTATTGCTTTTGGTGAAATACATTTAAAATCTGGAACTGATTTTATTTCTGCCTTCCACGTGTATTTAGTATCATTTTTGGATACATTAAAACAATACACGCGATTTTCAGCAGCACGTTCTTGTCCCAATACAGTTTTCTCTGAACCATTTATAATAAAATATCCTCCTGCGTCAAATTTACACTCACCCGTTTGCGTATTTTCAAAATGTTTATATTGGTTTAATACGCAAATATTCGACTTTAACATAATAGGTAATTTACCAATATGTATCTTTGGTATTGTTTTATAAAAAGTTTGAATATTTTCTAGATTCGGTCCATTTCTTACAATGTATTTAATATTAATATCAACGGTTGTTGATGAAGCATATGTAAAATTTCTCAACCGGGCTTCCTGAGGAAACATAAGTTTAATGGCACCATTATTTTCATGAATTTGGGGTCTGTAAATATGAAAATTTTCAAAAGTTATAAATATTTCTAGTGCGTATTTTTTTGATGTCGCGTCAAAATCCTGCTCAGATGCTATGTGAACGGGGTTAAACATTTCAATCGTTTTAATAATTTGGTATCCTACAAAATTATTATACGATTCTAATTGATGTCTTACAAATCTTTCCAAATGTTGACCTCTGAAATACGATTCAATAATATTCCAAGGCGTTTCAATATACTGTTCATTTTCGATATCAAACATTTCATTATTAGAAGAATTCATTCTTTCAGTCTTTATTTCTTTTATTGTGTTTGATATCATTTTACAGTTATTTTACATTTCAATTTATTTTTAAATTGTTTTATAAATAGATATAATTGTGCAACGACTTATAAGTCAAGTGAATAAAATTTATGATTAATAATATAAATAATATAAATGAAAATAACATTATATAATATAATGTACAATAAACGAAAACATAATGTAATGGACCCAAAAAGGATAAATAATTATAATAAATTTTTATCTACACTAGATAGTGGAACGTTTGTTACCCCTGTTAATTCGTTTGTATTTCCTCAAAAAAATAATCCAATTAAAACAGAAGAAACGATTAAAACTGAAATCGATAAAATAGTCGATAGAATATATACAAATTTTTCTGTTAACAATTATTCATCCAATAATTTTACTGGTTATACACCTTTCGACAATTGTTGTATAGATAATGACCCAAATTATTACAGAGACATTATAAAAAAACAATCTATTTTTGATTACAATAGTATTTTTACAAATGAAATTAAATCAGACAAATATAAATATATGATCCCACAATATATCACTCCACAATATATCCCTCCACAATATATCACTCCACAATATGTGCCTCAAAATATGCCTCAATGCGTATCACCAAATCAGTCACCTCAAAATAAAACAGATGATGTTCAAATTACTCAAACAATAGACATAGATGTGGAAATAAATAATATTGGAGACATTTTAAAAGTTATTGATACATATAAAATAGACCCTTCCATTAAATACAATATAAATATGAAGGCATTACACGACATTAAGGAACCTTTAATTGAGTTGAATAATATGATTGGCATGAAAACTCTAAAAAATAATATAGTTGACCAAATTTTATATTTTGTTCAAGGATTACATAAAAACGAGACGTTGTTAGAAAATAATACGAATTGTGATTTTATGCACACCGTTATTTATGGACCCCCGGGAACAGGTAAAACAGAAATAGCAAAAATAATGGGTAAAATTTATAGCAATATAGGTATCTTAAAAAAGGGAACTTTTAAAAAAGTATCGCGAAGTGATTTAATAGCAGGATATTTAGGTCAGACTGCTTCAAAAACACAAGACGTAATAAAAGAAGCGCTAGGTGGTGTGCTTTTTATTGACGAAGCATATTCATTGGGCAATTCTGAAAAAAGAGATAGTTTCGCAAAAGAGTGTATCGATACATTATGCGAAGCATTAAGTGAACATAAGAATAATTTAATGGTTATTATAGCAGGATACGAAAAGGAACTAAAAGAATGTTTTTTCAAATTTAATCAAGGGTTAGATTCTAGATTCACCTGGAGGTTTAAAACGGACGATTATAATCATGAGGATTTACATAAAATATTCTTAAAAAAAGTAAAGGACATCGGTTGGACAATTGATGAAAACACTGGTATTAATAGTGACTGGTTTAAAAATAATAAAGATTATTTTAAATTTTATGGTAGAGATATTGAAAATATTTTAGCAAAAACTAAAATATCTCATGGTAAAAGAGTTTTTTGTAAATCTGAAGATATCAAGAAAAAAATTACTTTAATAGATTTGAATAAAGGGTTCGATATGTATTTAAAAAATGAAGATATAAAAAATAGGAAACAAGAAACAGAAATGAAAAATTATATTACCACTACTTTATATTCTTAAAAGTTATAATTCTTTTATTTTTATTTGGTATTATAATAAATGTCAAATAAAACCATTTCAATCAATCCATCTTTATTTACTTTTGGGAAAACAAAAACTAAAAAAAACCGTGAGAAAAATAAAGTTCCTATAATTCAACCTATAATCTCTCCTAGTGTCTTAAAAAACAAACTTCTAAAAAGAATAAAACAACATAAGGAGAAAGAAACCGAAAATTTAGAAAATAATAAAAGAAATTTAGTTGACCCGGAAGATAAGAAAAAAAGCGGTGGAAATACGATTGAACAAACCGCATACTCCGATGAATTTAGTGATTCTTTAAATTATTTACAAACTTTATCAAAACAAAAGAAGGTTGATAATGAAAAAATACATTATGAGAAGCAAAAACAAAAACGTAGAGAAGATTTAGAAAGGCATACCGTTAAAAACTATGCTTCTTTAAATTCATCCATAATAAATCCATACGTAAATATTGATTTACCAGAAGAATTACAACAACCTATTATAACGGTTAATACAGATTATTTTAAAATTAATGGTTCTCAAAATAATATAGTAAATCCATATAAAAATGATAATGTCCCGTATGGTATATTAAAAGGTGGGTTGAAACCGTCGTATAAAGTTTGGAATACAACTCAAAGAAATAATATTGTAACAAATCCATCTGCTGCGTTAACAATTGAAAATTTACACATAAATAAAGAGAAAAATGAAAGGGAGAGCCGTTTATATAATTTAAGAGAGAAACTAAAATTAAAACAAATAGAAGAAACGAACAAAAAAACGGAGGAAGCAATGATAACACAGAATTTAATTCATAAACCAAAAAATGAGGAAACCTTAGAAAATATAATTGTAAATACTTCTAATGAAACTTTAACGATACCGACAAATATTCAATCAAGTATTCAATCAAGTATTCAATCAAATATTATACCGAATAAAATGAATGAACAAACTGGTTCTGGTTCGACAAATGAAGAAATCATTGCCATAAAAAAAATAACAAAAAGGACCATTAAAAGAAAGTACACGTTGGGAAAGTCTAAAATAAAAAAAACTATCAGTGTGTTGGTTAAAGACAGAGGCACTCGTAAAAAAATCATTAATGCGCAAAAAGAATTAAAAAGAAAACCTATAAACGAAATAAAAAATTATTTAAGGGACCACAATCTTATTAAAGTTGGTAGCAACGCGCCGAATGATGTTTTAAGAAAATTATATGAATCATCCATGTTAGCAGGAGAAATAACAAATACAAATTCAGAAACATTATTACATAATTTTTCTAAGAATGACAAAGAAATGTAAATATAATATTAGTAATTTATATAGATATACAATGGAAGAAATAAAAGATAGATTAGGTGATTATAAATATAACTTTTTAAAAAAATTACAAAATTATTTGGATACGGAATTAATTTTTTATGGAAGCATTAAACGTTCTGATTATTTTGAAAATTCAAGTGACGTTGACGTAACAATTATAACAGAAAACGTTAAAAGCATTTTGGTTAAAACCCAACAATATTTACATATAGATAAAAATAAAACACAAAAAATATTTCAACAAACGAGTGTAAATTATAAAAGAATTATTACTGGATATAAAATTAAATATGAAAATCCAGAAGAAAATATTTATTTTGATTTACTTATTTATGATGAAAAATTTCGAAATGATATTATGCAAAATATAAATGACATAAACAATTTACCTTTATACATGGTTATTATATTGTATATACTAAAAATATTACACTATACACTATATCTAATTCCGAATAGCATGTATTTATATTTAAAAAATTGTATATTTTATTTTTATTTTAATAAAGTAATTAAATATTATAAAAAGGAATTTTCACCAGTTGTTATGCTAGAAAATTTTAATTAATTTGATTTAATATAATTTATTATAATTTAATATAATTTATTATGATTTATTATGATTTATTATAATTTAATATAATTTAATATAATTTAATATAATTTAATATAATTATAATTTAATATGGAAAATACTAAAAATAAACTTTCACCATATGATGAAAGTTTTTTTAATAAAATGAAAAATTATATCGGAAAACCAATATATTTTTATGGTAGCATTCAAAGAGATGACTATTTTCCACGATTAAGTGATATAGACATTGATATATTTACAGATAATGAATATAGTACTATACAATACCTTCAAAATTATTTAAATCTTAATAATAGTGATTTTAAAAAAATTCTGTATAAAATGGATAAAACAAATATTGTTGTTCCAGGATATAAAAGTAAATATATAGATGAAACAAATAAATTAACTATTGAAATATCAGTTTTTAACGAAAAATTTAAGGAAGAAATTATAAGAGAACATCAAAGTAAGTTTAATATTCCATTTTACATAACTATTATTTTGGTTTTATTAAAAATATTACATTATAATCTACAAATTCTTCCAATACATTATTATAGTCTTTTTAAAAAGTATTTAACAAATGCGTGCTATGATAATAATAAGGCGGAATTTATTATTTTTGATGTATAAATTCGTTTCTTTTATTACATGATTTGATTCGTTTCTTTTATTATATGATTTGATTCGTTTATTATAAATTTATAATTATTATTTTCTATACTATATTTAAATGAATATCTACAACAATTCATTACAAAAACACACGATGTTATTTAAACAAACCCAACAAAATGTATTAAATACTAGGTCAAATGATTATGGTGAATTATTAAATTCTAATACTAAATTGTTAGCAGAAAGACAAAAACAAAATAACATTTTAGATAAAATTAAACAAAATTTAGAACAAGAAATTCAGCATTTAGATAAGTTAAGAAATGATTTACAAGAAGAAGTTACATCTTTAAAAAAAATAAAAAGTGATATTATCAAAGAACCAAAAATAAATAAACACGTAGAACGTTTCAAGTTTGGCAGTAACGCTTAAAATAATATATCCATTATTATTAATTTTATATAAATTTTATAATATAAAATTAATTTCAACTACATACTACATAATTGTAAATACATAATTGTAACTATAACTAAATTTATAACTGTTTTACTGTTTTACTGTTTATGGTAGAAAAATACCGTCGATAGGATATGATGTCAATAAAGAACCTGCTTGATTATTTATAAATGCTAATACATCAGTAACGTCTGTAACTGGTGATGGGAATGAACAAGTTACTACTTTTACTTGATTCGCAGCACATACTCCGTCGATTTGATTATTATTTTGATTATTTACGGAAACATTGCCAATGACAACGGATGATGATGATGAGTATTGTAAAACCGTACCATTGCCACCATTTGTCAAACCAACCGCAACAATTGTAGTAATATCAGAACCATTTTTACTGAAGACTAAGTTAAATTGTGTAAATTCGCCATTATTCAAATCAAGTGGGATAATACATGCTTTATTTGTAACAGGTTGACCAATGTAATTTGTAGGAGTTGGTCTATCATAAGGAACTGTATAATCATCATTAGATATTACTTGATAAGAATATGAATTTACAGAATCCACGTAATTTAACTTTACGTGATATTTCATGGTGTTTCCATTTAAGAAATTAACTGAGTGTTGAACGTTATCCCTGTCAATGTATCTGTTTTCTCCACTTACTAAATTACTTGTAACTGTATCTATAAGAGTAAAGTTTTCCAAAGTAGAATTTGAATGGTTTGTGATTTTTCTGTAAATTTCTACAGAAGAACAATTAGATTGAGAATTATCAACTGTAAATGTTAATAAAACTGTTTTTCCAGTTTGAACGCCATTGTTAGCATTTGTGGCGTTAGCAATAAGAGTTGTTGTTGCTAATTTGTAAGGTTTTCCGTTAGCAGTTTGAACGCTACTTAATAATCCTGTAACAGTTACATCTTCAACTGAACTTATGGCACTATTAACAGATTGTACACCTAATACATGGGTTTGCCCATTTGTTAAATTATAACTATAAGACGTTACACTATCAGTAACAACCGCAACAAAATTGGAATCTAAATATAAATTATATCCAGTAACTGTTAAGCCTTTACCTGTATTATTTGCCGCAGTCCAAGATAAAGTTAATTGACCATCTGAAGGCACTACAGTAAGACCGGTAGGACTAGAAGCATTATCGTAAATTACGGCAGACTTAGAAACGGATGTTACATCAGCATATGTGTAGACGCCATCGACATTAGCATTATAAGTATCTGTATAAGTAATTACTACATAGTATGTCATTGTGTTTCCATATGCGAAATAGGTGGATTGATTTTCTCCATTATCAATATCATTGTATGTATTTGAATTGTATAATGTATTAATTAGCACGTTGGATTGCAATACTAGACCTGTAGCGCTTAAAATTTTTCTGTAAAGTTTACTAACAGTTGTGTAGTTAGGGTAAGTGGCATCTATCGACCAAGACAATTCTACTTTCTTTTCACCTTGCACTTCATTTGCGGTTAATACAGGAACTGCCGGGTCCGCATGAGAAATACCTGTAATAGATATAGGAGCGCTTGTAATGCCAGTAACACTCACATCTGCGACTGAGCTTATAGCGGCATTTACAGATTCTACACTCAATGTATATGTTTGTCCATTTGTTACGGCGTATTCGAAAGTTGTTGTGCTGCTTGAAACTACTGCTACAGAAGTAGAATCTAAATATACATTGTATCCAGTAAGAGTTAAACCGTTTGTCGAATTATCAGGAGGTCCCCAAGAAAGGGTTAAATGACCATTTGTGGGCACTACAGTAAGAGTAATAGGGCTATAAGCATTATCGAAAATAACAACAGACTTAGAAGCAGATGTTACATTAGAATATGTGTAAACACCATTAATAAAACTGTTTGCGATATCTGTGTAAGTAATTACTACATAGTAATTTATGGTATTTCCATATACAAAATGTTGTGAACTATTTTCCCCATTATCACTATCATTGTATGAGTTTGAATCTGATAATGTATTAATTAACACATTGGATTGTAATACTACACCTGTAGCACTTAAAATTTCTCTGTAAATCTTACTAACAGTGATATAGTCAAAATATGTGTTATCTATTGACCAACTCAATTCAACTCTCTTTTCACCTTGTATTCTATTTACGCTTAATACAGGAATTGCCGGGTCCGCATGAGAAACACCTGTAATTGATGTAGCAGCGCTTGTAATTCCAGTAACAGTTTCGCTTACTACTGAACTTATAGCGCTATTTACAGATTCTACACTCAATGTATTTGTTTGCCCGTTTGTTACAGAATAAGAATAAGATGTTGTAGTGCTAGAAACTAATGCCACTAAATTAGACTCTAAATATACATTGTAACCAGTAACCGTTAAACCGTTTGTCGAATTATTAGGAGGTGTCCATGAAAGTAATAAGTGGTTATTGGAAGGCACTACGGTAAGACCTGTAGGACTAGAAGGACTTCCATAAATAACACTAGACTTAGAAGCGGATGTTTTGTCAGCATATGTGTAAACACCGTTCGTTTGATTATTTGAAAGGTCGGTGTAAGCAATTACTACATAATATCTAATGGTATTTCCATAGACAAAATGGACGGATTGATTTTCTCCATTATCAATATCACTGTATGTATTTACATTGTTTAATGTTTTAATAAGTGAGCTAGCGTCTAGAGTGACACCATCCGCACCTAAAATTTGTCTGTAAATCTTTGTAACGGTAGTATAATGAGGATAAGAAGTATCAAGGGTCCAACTCAATTCGACTTTCTTTTCACCTGCTACTTCATTCACAGTTAATACTGGAACAGATGGTTCGGCATGGGCAATACCTGTAATGGATACAGCACTGCTTGTAACGCCAGTAACAGTTCCGGCGCTATTAACTGCTTCTACGCTCAATGTATGCGATTGCCCGTTAGTTACATTATAGGCGTAAGAAGTGTATGCCTTATCAACATTCGCAACGTAACTAGCGTCTAAGTATAAATTATATGATGTAACTGTTAAACCATTCGCGCTATTATTAGGAGCGCTCCATGATAAAGTTAATTGACCGTCCGAAGGCAAAACCTTAAGATTTTGAGGCGTTGTTGTGTTATCATACATAATAACATATTTAGAGGCGGATGTTACCGCATCATAAACATAAACATTATTCACGTAACTGTTTGAAAGATCTGTGTAAATAACGTCTACATAATAAATAATCTTGTTTCCATATATGAAATGAACGGATTGATTTTCCGCATCATAAACGTCATTAAAAGTTGTAACATTATCAACTGTTGTAATTAATTTGTTCGTTTCCAACACTACGTCATCCGCATTTTTGATTTGTCTGTAAATTTTACTACTAGTAGAGTAATGAGCATAATTATTATCAATGGTCCAGTCCAATTCAACGTTGCGCTCTGTTTGTAAAGAACTAGCAGTCAATACAGGAACAGCAGGGTTTGTGTGAGGAGTACCAAGAATACTTTGTGGAACACTAGGAATTAATGTAGTTCCACCTAATAATTTATAATTAGCGCTTACAGATAAAGAATATGTTACATTATTCGATAAATCGTTATACGTGTAACTTAAATTACTTAAATCACTAATAGTTAACAATTGTTCATCATTTAAATATATATAATAACTTAACAATTCCATTCCGGAGTCTGTCAAATCAGGCGCGGTCCATTCTAAAGTTAAATGCTTATCTAACGGTTTAACTTTTAAACCACTCGGTAATGGGGTAGCATTAAACAAAACAATCGAACCGTTATTTGACGTAAAAGGAGCATAAGCATATACACCATCTAACCAGTTGTTTGATAAATCAGTATAACTAACTTTTACATAATATCTAATTGTATTTCCAAAAATAAATTGTGGAGATTGATCAAGATCAGTAGAATTATCGACTAATGTATTTACATTTGTGAGTGTTTTTAATAATTTGTTTTCTTCTACGACGGCGCCAGTAGAATCCAAAATTTCTCTGTAAACTTCAGAAGTGATGTTATAATTTTGGTAATCAGTAGAAAGTGTCCAATCCAATACACCTTTTTTCAAACCTTGCGTGCCAGTAACCGTTAAAACAGGTACAATAGGGTTCATATGGGCATAAAAGTTTATGACTGGATAACTACCCATTACGATTTCACGTCCAGTATTATAGACTATTTTCATGTATATCACCAAATGACTTCCGAATCCATAGTTAATAGGTATCTCCGTAGTATATTCAGTAAGTGTTTTAGATACATAGTCCTCTCCAGCAACGGCAGCACCGCCTGGATTGTTTCCGGCCTTTACTACAATACTAAACCTCTCTATTTCTAAACCACTATTGGGAGGGATTATGGGGTTTGTCCATTTAATTGTTACGCCTGGATGATATCTTCCATATTGATTATTAAATATTTGAATAGGTTTTGCCCTAACGTCAAGAAAAGTTAAAGGAGTAATGTACAAAACGCTAAAATCTGTATTAGACGTTACAGTTGGATACAAGTAATTGTTCACTCTATCTTTATAAATTGCCTCAATATAATACTCAATCTTATTGCCAAATGTGAAATAAGTTGTTTGATCTGAATCATCCACATAAGTTCGCAATGAATTGTTAGAGTCAAATACTGTCGCTATAAGGGTTGTCTCTTCCAAAATATTATCGCTAACGTCTTTTATTCTTCTATAAATATTGTAACTAGCATCATATAAATTATCGTAATTTGGTGCCTGCCATGTGATATTTACCTTTTTCTGATTAACAAATGCCACTGGACCGTTTAAAATAATGTATACTGGTTCAAATGGCGTTTGAGAGTAAACACTTGAAATGCTGCTATAAACGACTTTAGTAGTATCATTTCCAATATAAAACTTAGCAGAGACCTTGAAAGTGTATCGTGTTTCCACATTTAAACCGTAAAAAGTATATTCGTTGTCAGTTACAATAGATGCTGTTTGAATAGGTGTTTCTTCGTCAACCCATTGATAACCTACACCAGGTACAATAATTTGCGTTTGTTTATATAAAGATAGGTTGTAACCAGATAGGGTT
>Ga0214919_10002462_pt1 | contig 29144 bp, 26 predicted proteins | sample LL1503_MetaG_FD_177994 | JGI IMG/M metagenome (GOLD analysis project Ga0214919, IMG submission 177994) | Freshwater microbial communities from Lake Lanier, Atlanta, Georgia, United States - LL-1503 | ecosystem: Environmental > Aquatic > Freshwater > Lake | place: USA: Georgia | collected... | reverse complement strand
AACCCGACGAACTGATATTAAAAAATTTAGGTAACGAAAAACAAACTCCTTTCATTACCAAGTTAGATATGGAATTAGCCGCCATTGAAAAAGGGGGCTACGACCATTTCATGCTCAAAGAAATATATGAACAACCCGATACTATTTTTGACTGTTTGCGTGGACGTTTGTTTCCCGAAAACGGTATGATTAATATGAGCGGCGTTGAAAATCATATGGAGGCATTGAAAAATGCAAAGAGAATTTTAATAGTTGCTTGCGGAACAAGTTGGCACGCGGGCTTATTAGCAGAATACCAAATTGAGGAATTGTGTAGAATTCCTGTTGAAGTTGAATATGCATCTGAATTTAGGTACCGAAACCCAGTCATTCATCCGGGCGATGTAATTATTGCTATTTCTCAAAGCGGCGAAACGGCCGATACATTGGTAGCTTTAGAAAGTGCCAAAGAAAAAGGTGCTTTTATTTTTGGTGTAGTGAATGTAGTTGGCAGTAGTATTGCTAGATTAAGTAATGCAGGTGCCTATTCTCATGCAGGACCAGAAATTGGCGTAGCAAGTACCAAAGCATTTACTGGTCAATTGGCTGTATTAGCCATGATGGCTTTAAAAATTGGTTTTGCCAAAGGAACTATTTCGGAAGAACGTTATTTACACTTGATGCAAGAGCTGCATGCAATTCCAGAAAAAGTGAAATTAATATTAAAAGATACTAGTAATATTGAACGCATTGCCAAAAAATACAAAGACGCAACAGACTTTTTATTTTTAGGAAGGGGTTATAATTTTCCCATTGCATTAGAAGGTGCTTTAAAACTAAAAGAGATTTCTTATATACATGCCGAAGGTTATCCTGCTGCAGAAATGAAACACGGACCAATTGCTTTAGTGGATGATAAATTACCCGTTGTTTTTGTTGCAACAAAAGATTCTTACTACGAGAAAATTGTATCGAACGTACAAGAAATTAAAGCAAGAAAAGGAATGGTGATTGCTATTGCTACAGCAGGCGACGACGTTATTCCTGGTATGGCCGACGATACTATTTTTGTGCCAGATGCCGACGAAGTGATTGCCCCACTCCTAAGTGTAATACCTTTACAATTATTAAGTTATTATGTAGGATTGGCTAAAGGAATTGATGTAGACAAACCAAGAAATTTAGCAAAAAGCGTTACTGTAGAATAATTACGAACGCTAATATTTTATCAATAATAATAGCATTCAATGCCAGAAAATATAATTTCAAAAACACCGCTTCTTTCACTTGGGTATGGTTTTATTCAAGCGCCTTTTTTACCAAAAGGTAAAGACGAATATTATTTAAGAAATATTCAAAATCGTAATGGTATTAATTACCGACAATTGAATGCCTATGAAATTGAAGTATTGGTTCGCAATAGAAATACAAGCGATGATTGGAATAAGCTATTGGTATCCGATGCATTCAACCCCGAATTAGTAAAAAATTGTAAGTTCTATGGCTTGGTTAGAATTGGAAAACTAGAGCCACTTTGTTTAGGATTTAGTGACTTGAAATTACCAGTAGGTTTATATAACTCTACCATTATTAGTTGTGATTTTGGCGACAATGTGGTGATTGATAACGTACATTATTTAGCCCATTATATTATTGGCTCAGAAGTAATTATTACCAATGTAGATGAAATGGTTACTACCAATCACGCTAAATTTGGTAATGGTATTTTAAAAGAAGGAGAAGGAGAAGACGTAAGAATTTGGCTAGAACTTTGTAATGAAAATACTGGTCGACGTGTGTTACCATTTGTAGGCATGCTACCAGGAGATGCCTATTTATGGAGCAAGTACAAAGAAGACGACCAACTCCAACAAAAATTCAATGAGTTTACTGCACGCCAGTTTAAACCACATCGTGGGTATTATGGAAAAATTGGCGACAGAACTGTTATTAAAAATACCCGTATTATTAAAGATGTATGGATTGGTTCAGACGCTTATATTAAGGGCGCCAATAAACTCAAAAACATAACTATTAATTCAGGACCACAAGGCACTACCCAAATTGGAGAAGGCTGTGAAATAGTGAATGGTATTATTGGATATGGCTGCCGACTTTTCTATGGCATTAAAGCAGTAAGATTTGTAATGGCCGACCATTCGCAACTAAAATATGGTGCCAGATTAATTAACTCCTATCTTGGACAAAATGCAACCATATCATGTTGCGAAGTATTAAATTCTTTAATATTTCCAGCACACGAACAGCACCATAATAATTCATTTTTATGTGCCGCTTTGGTAATGGGTCAAAGTAATATTGCCGCAGGTGCAACAATAGGATCTAACCACAATAGCAGGGGTGCCGATGGAGAAGTAGTATTGGGTAGAGGCTTTTGGCCAGGCTTGTGTGTGAGCATTAAACACAATTCAAAATTTGCCAGTTTTACCATATTGGCAAAAGGAGATTATCCAACCGAACTAAATATTCAAACGCCATTTTCTTTGGTAAGCATAGATGCCAGTAACGACCAATTAATAGTCATGCCAGGCTATTGGTTTTTATACAATATGTATGCCCTAGAACGCAATGCTTGGAAGTATGTAGACCGCGACAAACGAACCGAACACATTCAATATATTGATTATAATTATTTGGCACCAGACACCATCAACGAAATTATCAATGCCTTAGATTTATTAGAACTTGCAACAGGAAAAGCCTATCATCTTAAAGAAAATAAAACAAAAAAAATTACAGATGAACAAGCAGCCGTTTTAGGAAAAAAACTATTAACAGAAGGAAATCCTATTGTAGATGAATTAGAGATTCTTGGTTTGAATTTTGAAAATAGTAAAAGAAAAACTGTTTATAAAAAAGTACTTCGAGCCTATCGTGTTTTTGAAGACCTCATTATTTATTATGGCACAACGACACTAATGGATTGGTCGAAAAAACAGGGCTTTAAAAATTTCAATGAAATAATAACTGGCATACCATCAAAATCCAATAGAAATAGTTGGATTAATTTGGGAGGTCAATTAATGCCCGAAACAGAAGTTGCTTCTTTAAAAAACAAAATCAATACCAATAAGATAAAATCATGGGATGAAGTGCATGATTTTTATGAAACCATGGGTAATAAATATCCTGAACAAAAGTTTCAACACGCTGTTGCCGCATTATCTGAAAGAATTGGTAAGCCCACAAAAAAAATAACCCCACAAGAATTAAATACTCTCCTAGATTCAGTAGTGCTTACCAAAGAATGGATGACCAAAGGTATCCATGATTCAAAAGCCAAAGACTTTGCAAATCCTTACAGACAAATGGTATATGATTCTACCGAAGAGATGGATGCAGTTGTAGGAAAATTGGTAGACAATAGTTTTATCAATGAACAAGTAATTGCACTTGCCAACTTCAAAAAAAAGATAGCTGCATTTAAAAAACAAATAAAATAATTACAAACGCAAACCAACTCCCACTTGTATTTGTTGGCTAGTCCATTTGTCTTTCTGATCTATTTGATTAATGTTTTTCATGCCAATATTATACCTGCCGTATACACGCAATAATTTTAAATTAAACTGCAAACCACCCACCATAGAAAAGTCTCCATCAGCAAATGCTTTATTGCCATTTTTTAATAGCGTTTGGTCTTGATTCATTAATATACCAAACTGTGGTCCAGCATTTATCGTAACAAGTTTGCCTATATTATAGCGTAGTAAAATTGGAATAGATAAATAATTTAAAGTAACTCTTGCGTCTTGCACATTTAAAGCGGCAACGTTTTGATAAATGCTTGCAAAGCCAGAAGCAACAGTTGTACTAGATTGATTCAATAGCACCTCTGGTTGTAATCCGAATTTTTTATTAAAATCAATTTCGGTGAATACACCAAAATGGTATGATAGTGCATACGCATCAGAAAAAGAAACGCCAGAAACCTGGTTTAAGTTAGCCCCGCCTTTTATCCCTAAACGAAATCCTACTTGTGCAAAACTGCTAACCGATAATAGTAAAATAGCTGCTAAAAATAAGATTGACTTTTTCATTTGCTTGATTTAGTATTAGTATAACACCAAACACGTGCCAATATTTTATAAACCGATTGAAATAAGAAAATAAACTAGGTTTTAACTTAATTTAAACTAATTCAATAACGGTTATTTCTGGCATCACACCCACTCTACCTGGGTATCCTATAAATCCATATCCTCTATTAACATATAATTTTTGCTGTCCATCTTCATATAAACCTGCCCATTGGCGATACATCCATTGCACTGGGCTCCATTTAAAGTAAGGATTTTCAATGCCAAATTGCATGCCATGTGTATGCCCTGCTAGCATTAAATCAATAGACGGGTATTTGGTTTTTACTTCTGCATCCCAATGACTAGGATCATGGCTCAATAGTATTTTGAAGGGAATATTTTCGGTACCCGGAAAAGCTTCGTGCATCTTTCCGTATTTTGGAAAACGTCCTTTTGCTCCCCAGTTTTCTATCCCTAATAAAGCAATTTTTTCTGTACCCCTTTCTAATAATACGTGTTCATTCATTAATAACCTCCAGCCTAAATGTTGGTGCACCTGTTTTAGATTATTTAAGTTTTCGGTTTTATCTGCAGCTGTAGGCCATGCAACATAATCGCCATAATCGTGGTTACCTAGGGTACTAAACACACCAAGCGGCGCTTTAAGGCGTCCAAAAACATCCATATAGTCTTTCATTTCATCGGCTCGGTCGTTGACCAAGTCTCCGGTAAATAAAATTAAATCTGCATTTTCTTTAAGAATCATATCTACCCCATGGTTCACTGCCGCTTTATCTTGAAAACTGCCACTATGAATATCGCTGATATGCACCAGTTTCATTCCTCTAAATGCAAGCGGCAAATTTGAATATTTAAGCGTAATTCTTTTTACTTGGTAATTATACTTGTTACTAAAACCAACTATTAGGGTACCAAATAAAGTTCCGCCAATACCCAAGCCTAACCAACTCAAAAAAACAGAACGGGGTATTCCATTGCCTTCTCCAATGATACTAGCACCTGCGCTTGGATAAACCATACGTGCTAACATAAAAGCACCCCTACGTAGGTCGTCGACAAGAAAAATGGCGGCACCAACTAGTTTAGCAATGAACAAGCCTATTAATATGGCGAAAATGTAATTACGGAATAGTTTGGATGTTTGCAACCCTTGTATGTAGGGGAAACACAATAATAAAACCAATGTAGCCCCAGAAATCAACCAATAACCAATATAAATAACTAGTCTAGTTTTCTCGGATGCATTCTGCGCAACTGTTTTCAGTGCTTGAAAAACGTAAAAATCCAATAACAGCATGATAGCTGCAATAATCCACCAGGTACGCACATTTCTCATAATTTATCTGCTTGAATTTGGGTTAAAAACCCCGTTAATTGTTTTGTGACGGCAAAAATCAATTAATTATATTTGATACCCACAAAAAAAGACTTTTTTAACATTTAAAACTTACAATTGGCTTTTTGGTTGGGTAAGTGGCAGAGATAACAATGTTTAGATAATATTGTTTCGGAAGATGTAGGCTAAAGCGTATTTTTGGCATCCAAGTAATAAATTCAGGATCTTCAAAGAAATTGATAAAACATTAATTGGTTAACAATTTAAAAATCGGACCTGCCTAAAAGCAGCCAAACGGAGGATATTATGGCAATAATTATTGGTATAGCCAATCAAAAAGGTGGCGTTGGTAAAACAACCACAGCAATTAATGTTGCAGCTAGCTTAGCAGTTTTGGAACACAGAACCTTGTTGGTTGATGCCGATCCACAGGCAAATAGTACTACGGGCGTTGGCTTCGACCTACACAATATTACCAACAGTTTGTATGACTGTATGGTAAATAACTCTACGGCTTTGGATGTTATTTTAAAAAGCGCTATTCCTAATTTAGATTTATTGCCTTCGCATATTGATTTAGTGGGTGCAGAAATAGAAATGATTAATTACCCTAATCGAGAAAATGTTTTAAAAGGCATACTAGAAGTAGTAAGAGATAAATATGATTTTATAGTGATTGATTGTTCGCCTTCTTTAGGATTAATTACGGTAAACTCTCTAGTAGCTGCAGACAGTGTGATTGTTCCAGTACAGTGCGAATTTTTTGCCCTTGAAGGATTAGGAAAATTATTAAATACCATTAAAATTGTTCAAAGCCGACTAAATCCGGAACTAAAAATTGAAGGAATTTTAATGACAATGTATGATGGCCGTTTAAGACTATGCAATCAGGTAGTAAGTGAAGTACGACGACATTTTGACGATATGGTTTTCTCTACTATCATTCATCGTAACACCCGTTTAAGTGAAGCACCAAGTGTAGGCAAACCAGTTATTTTGTATGATGCTGAAAGTAAAGGAACAATCAATTACCTCAATTTAGCAAAAGAAATTTTGCAAAATAATGGACTAACAAAAATGAGTAACGAAGAAAGAATCATTGAATAATACAATCAAAAAAAGTAATTGATTGTTCATTCCAAATTATTATCAAAGCATGAGTACACCAAAAAAAAATAACGATTTACTAGGCAAAGGTATCCGCTCTTTACTTCAAAATATTGATACTGATTTAAAAAATACCGAAGGCAGTTTAAAACCACAAATTGTTGAAGAAGTTACAGGAAGTAAAAGATTAATACTAGCTGATATAGTAATTAATCCAAAACAACCAAGAAGAGATTTTGACGAAGCAGCATTAAATGAACTAGCTGCGTCAATTAAATTGCATGATATTATTCAGCCAATTACCGTTTCTAAATTAGCGAATGGCAAATTCCAATTAATTGCTGGTGAGCGCAGATTTAGAGCGGCTAAAATTGCTGGATTAAAAGATATTCCTGTTTATATTCGACACGCAAATGACCAACAATTATTAGAACTTGCCTTACTTGAAAACCTACAAAGAGAAAACCTAAATGCAGTAGAAGTAGCCCTTAGTTACAAACGCATGATGGAAGAGTTGAATTATACCCAAGAACAAGTAGCGGAGAGAATGGGTAAAGAACGAAGTACCGTTACCAACTATATTAGATTATTAAAATTACCCCCAGATATTCAATTAGCAGTGCGCAACAACAGTATCTCCATGGGACATGCTAGAGCGCTAGTTAATATTGATACTATTGAAAGACAATTATTTGTTTTTAAAGAAATTAAAGCAAAAGATTTAAATGTTAGGCAAACAGAAGAGCTGGTTCGTAAAATGTATACCGCTGCTAAACCTGGAGGATCAAAAACCACTACAAAACCAGAGCTCCCTCCTGCCTACAAAAGAATAGAAGACCAATTAGGTTCGCATTTTGGCGCCAAAGTAAAAATGGCACATAATAAAAATGGACAGGGCAGTATTAATATTGAATATTATTCATTAGAAGAGTTGAATAAAATTCTAGATGCCATGAATATTATTGTTAGCTAATGAAAGTGTATCTATTTTTTATATGGTTTATTTTTCTTTTTACTATTTGTGGTAGTTCTTTGGCACAAACAGACAGCAGTCATAGCGTGATTAAACCAATTCCAACAAAAGTTAAAGATAGCAGTACCATTAAAAAACACGATCCAAAAAAAGCAACCAGACGATCTGCTATGATTCCTGGTTGGGGGCAAGCTTACAACAAAGAATATTGGAAAATTCCTATTGCTTATGGTGTAATTGCTATTCCAGTTAGTTTATACTTTTACAACAATAGCTGGTACAAAAAAACAAAATTTGCTTACGAAGCAAAATACAAAGCAGAAGTAAATAAGGATAGTACTGATTATAATTTAATAGATCCATTGTTAAAACCTCTAAGTAGTAATTCTTTACAGAGTTATAGAAATTCCTTTAGACGAGACAGAGACTATTCTATTTTATGGTTTATTGCTGCATGGGGTTTAAACGTAATAGACGCAACTGTTTTTGGCCATTTAAAAGATTTTGATGTGAGTAATGATTTAACAATGAATGTAAAACCACTATTCAACCCTATCACTAGAAGTACCGGCTTTGCATTAACTGTAAATATGAAAAAAAACGAACATAAATTATATACGCTTCCTTAATATTTAGCGCTTATAAATTATTAACTAAAGTAAATTTAAACCCCTTTTTAAATTGCTTTTGAAAAAAACAAACACATGAATATTGCACTGATTGGGTACGGAAAAATGGGCAAAGCTATTGAAACAATTGCCCTAGAAAAAGGACACCAAATTGTATTAAAAATTGATATAGACAATGCTGCCGATTTTAATCAAGAAAATATATCTAAAGCTGATGTTGCTATTGAATTCACTGGCCCCCATAGTGCTTTTGATAATGTAATGAAATGCCTAGAATTAGGCATCCCTGTGGTTTGTGGCTCTACAGGTTGGCTAGATAAATTTGAAACTGCTACCAATTTTTGTAAAGAAAAAAAAGGCGCATTATTATATGCTAGCAACTATAGTATTGGAGTGAATCTATTTTTTGAAATCAATAAATATGTGGCAAAAATAATGAGTCCACACAAAGAATACAATGTAGTAATGGAAGAAATTCACCACACACACAAAAAAGATGCCCCAAGCGGAACCGCAATCACTTTAGCAGAACAAGTGCTTGCTGCTATCCAACAAAAAAAACAATGGGTTAATGAAGCAAGTAATCACCCCGAAGACCTAAGTATTATTTCAAAAAGAATTGATCCAGCACCAGGCACACATACCATTAAATACACTTCAGCAGTGGATGATATTGAAATCATACACACCGCACACAATCGGGTAGGATTTGCTGGTGGTGCAGTGCTAGCCGCAGAATTCATTCATGGCAAGCAAGGCATTTTTAGTATGAAAGAAGTATTAGGATTATAGTTTAAAAGAATATCCGAACTTAATATTATAGGCATTAGAGGCAGCAACATCAATTGGCTGTTTCCAATTAGTTTGTGTGGCTTGAATTTCCAAGCCAAATAAGCGAAAGCCAGCACCAAATTCGGTCAATAAATTATTGCCAGTAATGGCTGATTTTGAATAACTCTGAATAGCCGTTCCTACATTACCCATTACAAAAATTCTACCGAGTAAAAAATAATGACGTATCCCCCCTTTCACAGAGGTTACATGCAAATTTCCTGCTAGGTTATTTAATGTATTACCAAAGGTTTGGTAACCAGCAGTTGCTAAAAGCATGGTTGAGCCCAAGCCTACACCAGCACCGGCTTCTGCACCAATTCCTCCATTATTGGCATCCTTAAAAGCACTACTAGATGGGGTTGCATAATTAATATTGGCAAAAATTTGTGCATGAGGCAATTTTAACTGAGCCAAACTATTTAGGCTTACCATTACAATTAGCACAAAAGGAATAAGGAATTTTGAACATTTGTACATATTTTTAGTTTGCATAAAGGAACTGAAATTCTTTATAATATTACAAAAATTAACGGCTTCTTGGCCATCTGCTATGTTATCAAAAAAAACACAATACGCATTTAAAGCTTTAACCTATTTGGCAGAACAAGAAAATGGCGTTCCTGTACTGATTGCAGAAATTTCTAAAAAGAAAAAAATCCCACTAAAATTTCTAGAAAATATTTTGCTAGAACTACGAAAAGCAGGAATGCTCGAAAGCAAAAAAGGAAAAGGTGGCGGTTATTTTTTAAAACTAGCACCCAATAAAATACCCCTTTCTACCATTATGCGATTAATAGAAGGGCCTATTGCGCTACTACCCTGCGTAAGTTTAAATTTCTATGAAAAATGCAAAGACTGCGATGAAAAACATTGCGGCCTAAACAGGGTAATGATTGAAGTAAGAGACAATATGCTACAAGTTTTAGAAAACAAATCTGTAGCAGATTTAACCTGAAAATAACTGAATTATTTTTTAGATAAATTAGTTAACATATCTGCAGTCATTTTATCTAAATCAAAAGCTGGCTTCCAATTCCAATCAGTACTAGCAACAGTATCATCAATACTTTGCGGCCAACTATCTGCAATAGCTTGTCTATAATCGGGCACACAACTCAATTGAAAATCAGGTATATGTTTTTGAATAGATGCCGCAATTTCTGTTGGAGAAAAGCTCATTCCAGAAATATTATAAGCGGTTCTAACCTTGATATTATTAGCGGGTGCATGCATTAGTTCCATAGTAGCTCGAATAGCATCGGGCATATACATCATGGGTAAGTGAGTATTTTCTTTTAAAAAACAAGTGTACTTTTTTTCGGCTAGTGCTTCGTGATATATTTCAACTGCATAATCTGTTGTTCCGCCACCAGGTGCCGATTTATAACTAATCAAACCTGGATAACGTATGCTTCTTACATCAACCCCAAAACGTTGGTGGTAATAATTACACCAAAACTCTCCAGCATATTTACTTATGCCATAAACCGTGATTGGCTCAATAACTGTTTGTTGCGGACAAAATTGTCTTGGCGAAGTAGGACCAAAAACAGCAATACTACTTGGCCAATATACTTTGTGTAATTTTTCTTCGCGCGCAATATCCAATACATTTAAAAGTCCTTGCATATTTAAATGCCAAGCAAGGCCTGGATTTTTTTCGCCGGTAGCAGATAAAATAGCGGCTAATAAATAGATCTGTGTAATATTTTGGCGAATCACCTGAACATGCAACATTTCTTTATTCATTACATCCATACTAACATATGGTCCGGTTCCTTTTAAAAGATCATTCTCTTCGCGCAAATCAGATGCTACCACATTGGCTGCGCCATAAATTTTACGCAGTGCTAAGGTTAGTTCAACCCCAATTTGTCCGGAGGCACCAATTACCAAAATTTTATCTTTTGCCATGTAAATGAATTTTGAAGTGTTCAAAAATAGATATTCTATTGAAACTAACAGTGGTTATCTTTTGAGGATTACAAATGGTTAGTCCTAGAATTCACTTAATTTTGCAGTACCTTAATTTTAATGAATTCACCAATACTTTAAATGGATGTTACCAGATTTTCTAACCAAACTTTTCAAAAACCAGTCTTACGACCCCAATAACTTTTTTTTAATTGCGGGACCTTGTGTGGTTGAATCCGAAGAAATTGTATTAGAAATAGCAGACAAAGTGTCTAGTATTTGCAAGAATCTAGCTATCCCTTATGTTTTTAAAGCTTCCTACAGAAAAGCAAATAGAACCAGTGCCAATTCATTCACAGGTATTGGAGATGATACCGGTTTAGCGCTCATAAAAAAAGTAGGCGAATTATACCAATTACCTACAACTTCAGATATACATGCACACGAAGAAGCTGCTATGGCGGCCCCTTTCATTGATATTTTACAAATTCCTGCCTTCTTGTGTAGGCAAACAGATTTACTTGTTGCAGCAGCTGAAACAGGTAAAATTGTGAATGTAAAAAAAGGGCAATTTTTAAGCGGCCCTTCCATGAAATTTGCAGTTGATAAAATTAAAAAAGCAGGTAACGAACAAATTATGCTCACAGAGCGTGGCAATAGTTTTGGCTATACAGACCTTGTAGTAGATTACAGAAATATCCCTTGGATGCAGGAGCACCAAACCCCTGTAATTATGGATTGTACCCATGCTTTACAACAACCCAATCAAAGTTCTGGCATTACAGGCGGTAACCCTCAATTGATTGGAACCATTGCCAAAGCAGCCATTGCAACAGGCGCAAACGGATTGTTTATTGAAACCCACCCAAATCCAGCAGTCGCTAAAAGTGATGGTGCAAATATGTTACGATTAGATTTATTAGAGCCCTTATTAGCGCAATTGGTTAAACTCAGAAAAGCGGTTGTTTAAACCCTATTTCTTACCAATTTTTTAATGGATTACGCCTTCCAGCCATAATATAATTCTTGATATTGATCCAAAATGCAAGAATCATGTATATTAAAACAGGAGATCCTAGTGTTAGAAATGAAATGTAAATAAACCACATTCTTATTTTAGAACTGGCAATACCAAATTTTTCGCCAATAGCCGAACAAACTCCAAAGGCGTGCATCTCAATATTTTCACGAATTTTTTGCATGATTCTATCAATTATAACGGGGTATCCCCTTTGTTTCATAAAAATAGACATTTGAATTGAATAAAAGTTTAAAACAAGTTTTATCTCAAGCCTGTTTTGGCGTAAATTTGCAAAATCAATTAATCGTACCTTAATCTCATATCATAAATTTTTCAACCTATGGCTTTTGATATCGAAATGATCAAGCAATTGTACGCAAATATGCCTGCTAAAGTAGATGCAGCACGTACCGCATTGGGCAGACCTCTTACTTTATCCGAAAAAATTCTTTTTGCCCATTTGCACGCTGATCAACCCTTGAGTAGTTTTGAACGCGGCAAGCATTATGTAGATTTTGCTCCAGACCGTGTAGCAATGCAAGATGCCACTGCCCAAATGGCTTTGTTACAGTTTATGCAAGCAGGTCGAAAAAAAGTAGCGGTGCCTTCAACGGTGCATTGCGACCACTTAATTACAGCCAAAGTTGAAGCAAAACAAGATTTACAAGTAGCAAACGCAGAGAGTAAAGAAGTATATGATTTTTTGGCTTCTGTTTCTAATAAATACGGTATTGGTTTTTGGAAGCCGGGTGCTGGAATTATTCACCAAGTAGTGTTAGAAAATTATGCATTCCCTGGTGGAATGATGATAGGTACCGATTCTCATACAGTAAATGCTGGAGGCCTTGGTATGATTGCAATTGGTGTTGGCGGAGCAGATGCTTGTGATGTAATGGCAGGACTTCCTTGGGAGTTAAAATGGCCTAAATTAATTGGTATTAAATTAACTGGCAAATTAAGTGGTTGGACTGCTCCTAAAGACGTGATTTTAAAAGTGGCAGGTATTCTTACTGTAAAAGGTGGAACGGGTGCTATTGTTGAATATTTTGGCGAAGGTGCCACTAGTATGAGCTGTACAGGTAAAGGCACCATTTGTAATATGGGTGCTGAAATTGGTGCAACCACTTCTACTTTTGGATACGACGAAAGTATGAGCCGTTACTTAACTGCTACAGGTCGTGCAGATATTGCTGCTGCTGCAGATGCAGTAAAAGATTATTTAACTGCCGATGCCGATGTTTATGCCAATCCTTCTAAATATTTTGATGAAGTCATTGAATTAGACCTAAGCACATTAGAACCACATTTAAACGGACCTTTCACACCAGACTTGGCTACCCCAATTTCTAAAATGAAAGAAGTTGCTGCTGCCAATGGTTGGCCTACAAAAATTGAAGTAGGTTTAATTGGAAGTTGTACTAACTCGTCATATGAAGATATTAGTAGAGCGGTTAGTTTAGCTAAACAAGTAACTGAAAAAGGTTTAACACTTGCTGCTGAATTTAAAATCACGCCAGGTTCTGAGCAAGTACGTTACACTATTGCAAGAGATGGATTCCTAGAGGTTTTTGAAAATATTGGCGCAACGGTATTTGCCAATGCTTGCGGACCTTGTATAGGCATGTGGGATCGTGTAGATGCCGATAAAAAAGAAAAGAATGCCATCGTTCATAGTTTTAATAGAAACTTTGCAAAACGTGCCGATGGCAACCCAAATACTTTTGCATTTGTAGCATCTCCCGAATTAGTTACAGCGCTAGCCATTGCAGGTGATTTAACTTTCAATCCACTGACTGATACCATTACCAACAATAAAGGTGAGCAAGTAAAATTAAACGAGCCAAGTGGTCAAGAATTACCAGTACGCGGATTTGCTGTTGAAGACGCTGGATACCAAGCACCCGCTGCTGATGGATCAGGCGTAAATGTTGCAGTAGATCCTGTAAGCAAACGCTTGCAGTTATTGGATCCTTTTGCAGCTTGGGATGGTAATGATTTAAAATCTTTACGATTACTGATTAAAGCAAAAGGGAAATGTACTACCGACCATATTTCAATGGCAGGACCTTGGTTAAAATTCCGTGGACATTTAGATAATATCAGTAACAATATGTTGATTGGTGCGGTGAATTTCTTTAATGAAAAAACCGATAATATCAAAAACCAATTGACGGGCGAATACGGCCCGGTTCCAGCAACACAACGTGCGTATAAAGCAGCTGGGATTGGCACTATTGTAGTTGGAGACGAAAATTATGGCGAAGGTAGTAGCCGAGAGCATGCTGCAATGGAACCACGTCATTTGGGTGTTCGTGTGGTATTAACCAAATCATTTGCGCGGATACATGAAACCAACCTGAAAAAACAAGGAATGTTAGCGTTAACTTTTAACGACAAAACAGACTATGAAAAAATTCAGGAAGACGATACCATTGATATACTTGGATTAACCAGCTTTGCACCCGGGACCCCATTAACATTGGTGTTTACGCATGCAGATGGCAGCCAAGATGCCATTATAGCCAACCATACTTATAACCAACAACAAATTGAGTGGTTTAAAGAAGGGGCTGCACTGAACATCATTCGCAAGCAAGTAGCTAGCATTTAATTTATAAAAAAATCATAAAAAAATCCTCCAATTGGAGGATTTTTTTATGAACAACTAGTAAGACAAGAATCTGCTAGATTTTAGTTAATTTTCCTTTTCAATCAACGCGCCATGAAGAAATTATTGTTACTCGTTTTAAGCTTGTATTTAATAGGAACTAGTTATGGCCAACAGAAACTAGCCTACCAACTTTATAATGCAAAGGGTAAAAAAATATCTTATAGCAAAATGCTACAAGTGTTAACAGAGAAAGACATTGTACTTTTTGGCGAATTCCACAACAATGCTATTGCGCATTGGTTACAATTAGAAGTAACCAAAGACTGTAAAGAAAAAAGAAATTTAGTATTAGGTGCAGAAATGTTTGAACAAGACAATCAAGCGGTTTTAGACCAATATTTACGCGGCGAAATCAAAGTAAAAGCCCTTGATTCATTGGCCCGTTTATGGAAGAATTACCCTACCGATTATGCCCCACTGGTAAACTTTGCAAAAGAAAACAAGATTGCATTCGCTGCATCAAATGTTCCTAGGCGTTATGCTTCTATGGTTTCAAAAGGTGGATTTGCCATTTTAGATACCATTAGCACTAAAGAAAAAGCATGGATAGCACCATTACCTATTGCATACGATGCTTCATTGCCAGGATACAAAAATATGGTAGCAATGATGGGTGGTCATGGTGGCGATAACCTACCAAAAGCACAAGCAATAAAGGATGCAACTATGGCACATTTTATTTTACAATATTATACAGCGGGTAGTTTGTTTATTCATTACAATGGCTCTTATCATTCCGATAACCATGAAGGAATTGGTTGGTATATTGCGCAACAAAGACCCGAATTAAAACAAGTAACCATTACAACTGTTTCTCAAAAAGATATTTCAAAATTATTGGCTGAAAATAAAGGCAAGGCAGATTTTATTATTTGTGTTGATGAAGACATGACAAATACTTATTAATACTCAAAAGCCTTTTTATCAATCAGTAATTAGCTTACCGCCTTCTATTCAAAATTTGGTAGTAGAATAATAAATTACCTTTTAAAAATATTAAAAATCCATGCACCCTATTCGCACCGCTATATTATCTTTTGGAATGTCTGGAAGGGTTTTTCATGCCCCATTTATTGCACTTGATACGGCTTTTGAATTAGTAGGTTTTTGGGAAAGAACCACCAATAATTCACTTGAATTTTATCCTAACGCAACAATTTATCGTTCATTAGAAGACGTATTAAATGATGCAACAATTGACCTAGTGATTGTAAATACACCCACCTATACGCACTACGAATACACTAAAAAAGTATTGTTAGCAGGCAAGCACGCTGTGGTAGAAAAATGCTTTACTAGCACAACTGCAGAAGCTATTGAATTGCATCAAATAGCTATCGACAAAAATTTGCAACTATCGGTATTTCAAAATCGCCGTTGGGATAGCGATTTTAAAACCGTTAAGCGTTTGATTAAAGAAAATTGGCTAGGAAATATTGTGGAAGCAGAAATTCATTTCGATCGATTCAAAGAAGAATTGAGCCCAAAATTACACAAAGAAACACCCGGCCCTGGTGCAGGTACACTCTACGATTTAGGACCTCATTTAATTGACCAAGCCCTTTGTTTGTTTGGCATGCCTGATTCGGTTTTTGCAGATATTAGCATTACCCGACCAGGTTCATTGGTGGATGATTATTTTGAAATACTACTCTATTATAAAACCATTCGGGTTCGATTGAAGTCTGGATACCAAGTTAGAGAAGCTGTTCCATCGTATGTTATTCATGGCAATAAAGGCAGTTTTTTAAAAAGCAGGGCGGATATTCAAGAGATTGAATTAGTTGCCAATAAAAAACCTGGTAATAAAGAATGGGGTACCGAACCAATAGAAGAACAAGGCCTCTTGCATACCGAAATGAACGGACAAATTATTAGGGAAAGAGTACCTACTATGCAAGGTAATTATGCCGATTATTATACTGGTGTAGCCAATGCAATTAACAACCATTCTAGCATGCCAGTAACCGCTCAAGATGGCATTAATATTTTACAAATAATTGAAGCCGCATTCAAAAGCAATCAAGAAAAAGTGGTAATTGATTTGTAGGTTAATCGCATAAAAAAAGGTTGAAGCAATAAATACTTCAACCTTTTATATACTAAGAATTTTATTACATTTTTTTGGCGTCTTCTAAAAACTTAGCCAATCCAATATCAGTTAAAGGATGTTTTAATAATCCTAGAATGGAATCTAGTGGACAAGTACAAACATCTGCACCTGCTTCGGCAGCTTTAATAATATGAAGTGCATTACGAATGGATGCGGCTAAAATTTCTGTTTTATAGCCTTGAATATCATATATATGACGCATTTGCGCAATCAATTCAATACCATCCCAACCGCTATCGTCTATTCGACCAATAAATGGAGATACATAAGCCGCACCCGCTTTTGCTGCTAATATTGCCTGACCTGCAGAAAATACTAAAGTACAATTGGTGCGAATACCATTATCTGTAAACCATTTAATGGCTTTAATACCGTCTTTAATCATAGGTACTTTCACCACAATATTTGGGTGAATGGCCGCTAGTTTCTTGCCTTCTTCTACCATTGTAGCAAAATCTGTTGACAATACTTCGGCACTGATATCGCCATCTACTATTTCGCAAATAGCCTTGTAATGCAATGCAATAGCTGCTTCGCCTTTAACACCTTCTTTGGCCATTAATGAGGGATTGGTTGTTACACCATCTAAGATTCCTAATTCACTAGCTTCCTTAATTTGGGCTAAATTTCCCGTGTCAATAAAAAATTTCATTCGTTAAAATTTATAGGGTGTAATCGAATTCAATGATGGATTTTGTTCGCGAATACCTAACAAACTGTATTCGCGAAAGAAAGAAAAATGGCAGGCTACTCACATCGCACCGCTCAACCGCCTATCCTTGCTGTATTCCTACCCTGGGGAGTTTCAGCAGGAGCTGGTCGTGTAAGACCTGCCACGGCAAAAGTAAGGTTTGAAGCTTAATTATTGTTGATTATTTTTAAATAAAAAATTGGGCAAACGCAATTTTGTGATTTATTATTTATTAATACACTTGACTAAACCTTACTGTTTAACGATGAAGCCTAGAATTAATAGTGGTAGCACCTACTAATTCATCGTGTCTACCACTAAAAGAACGATAATAAACAAGAATGGTATATTCATTTTCTGTTTCCCAATAGTTACCATCAGTGAAAGAAATATCTGCAGATTCTAAAGGATTTTTATTATCCTTTGTAGCGTAACTATAACTGTAATAGCCTTGTTTTAAAAATAATTTCTTTGTATAGACTCCTTCCGCTGCATTAAAATACATTAAGGAACTATCCCCTATTTGATTGCCTGTAATTTCTCCTATTAAATGTAAAGTTTTTCCAAAAATTGGTTGCCGATTATTGGGCAAATAAATAAAGTTCACCCAAGCATAATCACTCTGCCACCATGGATTTATCGACTCCGATGAATTGATTTCTGTATACCCATTTCTGTCTTGAAAATTAATATACGCTACCGCATTTCTTGGCTGGTCTGGTTTTATAAATACTTCATTGGGTTCTTTACTACGATCTACTCGTGCAATTCTATCGGACTCAAATCGAAAACTTTGTAAATCCGCCCAGCGATATTCTTTGCCTGCTGCAAAAATAAAATCTTGTTCACCATTATATTCCAATACGTCTCCTCTAACAAAAACAGGCTGTTTGTCTTTCACTGCATCATCCCAACGATTGTTTTGAAATACTACTACTTTTAATTGTTGCGGATTGAACAAATTCAAGGCCTTTACACCTAATGAAAATTGTAATTTTTGGTGCGTTCTATATACCTGATTATCGAATGGTGTTTGAATTTGTGCACCGATGCTTACTTGTTTATCTACTACCATGATTCTTTTGGTAAAAGCCAACTTAGCAGTATCTCCGTTTTCAAAAACCTTCAATAAATAATTGCCAGATTTAATGGGCGCACAATTTCTTTCTGGCAACATTATTGGTAGTGTATATAATGAATTGCAGCTATTGATGCTACCCGATAAGTACTAATTCTATTTTGGTTAAAGCCCTTTATATAATCAAACACATTCATATTTGCGGGAGTCCAGTCTGCATTACAAAGTTCGTAGGTATAAAAATAATTTTTGGGATAGTTGACTAAGTCATCAAAATGCAATTCTAATTGGTCTGCTGAATTTAATTGCAAAATAGGCTGACTCAATTGGTTGTTTTGTTGAAATAGTTTAACCCCTTTAATTGTGGGTGCATATATATGATCGGGCAAACGTTGCGCAGACAAATCAATTGCTACAAATAATAGTACTAGTACAACCATTTTTTTCATACCCATAAAAATAATGTAATAAAATTATACTAGCCCAATTTAGCAATTGGAGCTTAGCTTGAAAGAATTACCAGATACTACTAGCAATGATTATACAAAATTTAACTATCGTGGATCTTTACAACAAAAAAGCAACCCTATTCGGTTAATAATTGGTTTTGCTGTATTCAATGCTGCAATGTAGTTTTGGAAAGATTAATAGCATTGATTTGAACCTAGCCTTTAACATAGCCAAGAAAATTGCATTTACGCGTAAAAAGTCATTTGCAAGATTTATTATTAGACTGTCCATTGCTGCTACAGCAGTTAGTGTGATGTCTATGATAATTACACTGGCATTTGTAAATGGTTTTCAACAAACAGTTGCCAACAAAGTATTTAGTTTTTGGGGGCATATTCGTGTGCAAAAATTTGAACCCAATAAATCATTGGTTGCCGAAGAAACACCCATACAAAAAAGTAACAAAATTGAATCAATTATTCGCAAGCAAACAGGGGTATACCAAATACAAACTTTTGCCACCAAATCTGCTATTATAGAAAAAAATAAAGCGATTGAAGGCGTGTTATTAAAAGGCATTGAAAAAGGATACGATAGTATGCAACTAAAGCCTTTTATAAAAGAAGGCAGATGGCTGAAATTCAATGATAGCAGCTACAGTAAAGAATTATTAGTTTCTGCACAACTAGCTAGTCAATTAAAAATTACACTCAATGATACGATCCATATTTACTTTATTTCTAGTGTAGATGGTAGTAAAAACTATAGAAAAATGGCGGTTTGTGGCATCTATAAAACCGGCATTGAAGAATACGACAAACTTTTTATTTTAGGTGACCAACAATTAATTCGTCGCACGAACAATTGGGCACCCGACGAAACAGGTGGCTATGAAATTTTTGTATCGGACTACCACCAAATGGATAGTATTTCTGCAAAATTAACCGAACAACTTCCTGCAGAATGGATGAGTAAAACTATTAGAGAAGTGTACCCCAATATTTTTGATTGGTTAAATATTCAAGATGTAAACAGGAACGTTATTTTCACTGTCATGTCAATTGTAGCCATCATTAATTTAATTACTTGCTTATTAATCCTCATATTAGAAAGGACCCGAATGGTGGGTATTTTAAAAGCATTGGGTGCAACAGACTGGCTAATTCAAAAAATATTTTTATACCATGCCACCGTAATTAGCTTCTCTGGTATTGGTATTGGCTTTATTCTAGGCGTTGGCTGTTGCTTAATTCAGCAATACACTGGTATTATTACATTAGACGAATCAGCTTACTATGTTTCCTCCGCGCCTATATACCTTATATGGTGGCAAATTTTTGCAGTATGCGCTGGCACTTTATTAGTTTGCTATCTCGCTTTAATAATACCAACATGGCTTATTAAAAGGATCCAGCCAACCAAAGCCATTCAATTTAGATAAATCAATTATTTGGGCATTGCACACAAATGAGAGAGTAAAATGCCAGTTGCTACAGCTGCGTTCAATGATTCAGCGCCCCCTAATTTTGGGATTGTTATAGGGTGTTTAATATAGGGCAACACCTCGGGTCTAACGCCTTTTGATTCGTTTCCAATAACTAATAACCCTTCTTTTAAAGGCTGCATACCCATTACAGAACGCCCATCTAGCAATGCGCCATAAACAGGCAGTTTAGTTGTTTTTAGCAAAGTTGGCAAATGGGTATACCAACATTGTACCCTGATAAAACTACCCATGGTTGATTGAATCACTTTGGGATTGGTTAGTTCAACAGTATCCTCGCTTGCAATAATTTGGGTAATGCCAAACCAATCTGCAATGCGAATGATGGTGCCTAAATTTCCAGGATCCTGTATACCATCAATTACCAAGCTTAATTTTCCCAACAAAATGGGAGATATTTTATTTTCTTTTTGACGGCAAACTAACAGTACTTCATTGGCTGTTTGTAAACTCGATACTTTTTGCAATTCAATCTCAGAAACAAGGGTAGTATCAATGCTAGTAGGGTTTTGGGCAATCCAATTGGCCGTTGCATATATTTTTTTTACCTCATAATTACTGTTTAAAAGCTCTGTTGCAAGCTTTGGCCCCTCGGCAATAAAAAGCCCTTCCTGTACTCTTTGTTTTTTCTGGCACAAAGATTGAATATATTTGAGTTCATTCTTGCTTAACATACTGTATGCGTTTGAAACTGGATAAAGTTAATTGGAATTTATGGCTATTACTTACATTCTGTGTAATTACAGCCGTTTCTTGTTCAGAAGAACGCAGAACTACGGTAAAAAATTATCCAGTTGCTACTCCTTTTGTATACAGTAATAAAGTTATTCTATCTGGAATTGAATCAAAAATAGAAAAAAAACAACTTAGTATTGACCTGAGCAATTATTGGGATGATAGTTTGAAAGCCAGAAAAGTGCAACATGTAGTGTTCTGGTATAGAATGAATAATCCAAGTATTTTTGATTCTATTAATGTTAGCCGGTCGAAAAATTTTATGAATGCCTTTTTAAATTCACAAGGGTATTATTATGCAAGTTTATTAGACTCCATTCATATCGACACCCTAGCAGACCAATTGCGGGTAAATACCTTCATGACTATTAACTTGGGAAAGAAAATTACCATCGATTCGATTAATTATCAGTTAAGCGATTCTAGTTTACAAGCCATTGCATTGTTAAAGCAAAAAAATAGTTTAATTGAAAAAGGTAGCCCTTATAGCAAACAATTAATTGGAGCAGAATTAGATAGACTGATTGGCATATATAGAAATAATGGTTATTATAAATTAACAAGAGAAGATGTGTTTACCGAAGTTGACACAACAGATACGCGCTTAACTAAATTAACACTTAACCCATTTAAACAAGTTGAATTGATTGCTGAATCTGCCAAAAAACGACAACTAAATCCTACTTGGAATATTAGTATCAACAAAAGGCCCACTTATGATTCTAGCAAATTAGTACAATATAGAATTGGTAATATTTATTACTATCCAGAAACTAGTTTAACCGATATTACAGATAGCTTGATAAACAAACCCGGATTAAAAGAAGAAAAATATCCGGGTGTATTTTTACGATCAAAAGAACAAAAGTTTAAATATACACCGTTAAAAGAGCATACATTTTTTTCTAAAGGACAATTTTATAATGAAGATGATTATTTAAAAACTATCAATACTTTACAACAAGTTGGGGCATGGCAACAAGTAGACGGAAAAATCATCCCGCGCAAAAAAACAGATACCCTAGATGTGTATTTTTTTCTAATACCAGCACTTAAACAAAATTTCACGGTAGACCTAGAAGGCAGTAGGAATACAGGCGATATAGGATCGGGAAATTTATTCGGATTATCTACCAATTTTTCTTACAAAAATAGAAATGTTGCCAAACAAGCAATACAGTCAATTTCTAATTTTAGAACTGGTGTAGAATTAAATTTAAATTTAGGAAGCAATCAAAATACAAGTTCTAATTTAGTGCAGACTTTTAATATCAGTGCAGGTCAAACATTTACTTTTCCTGGATTAATACAACCTTTCAATAAATGGAAAGCGTTAAAAACAATCGACAACCAGCGAACATTGCTTTCTTTTAATGCCGCTTATGTAGATAGAAAAGACTATTACAAATTAAGATCGCTAGTAAGTAGTTGGGGATATGAATGGAAAAAAACAATTAACCGTGCAGAAAATTCTTGGATATACAAACCTGTAAATATTGAATTGTATTCACTTGATACGCTTCCAGGATTAGAGACTTTATTTAAAAAAAATCCATTCTTACGCAACTCATTTAACACTGGAAATATTTTTAGTCAAAGTTTATCTTACAATAGAAATATTAATAGCGTTGGCAGAAAAACACACTACTTACGTTTGGGGATTGAAGAAACTGGAGGCCTATTTGGTTTAATAAAAGATATCAAGGATAATAGTTACCGCTATATTAAAGTAGAAGCCGAATACCGTCAAAAAAAGAAATGGGATATTTCTGAATTGGCTTACCGAGTATTTGCTGGATTAGGATATAATTATGGCAGTTACCCAAAAAATGCTACGCTTAGTACCCTACCCTTTTTTAAACAATTTTCTGCTGGAGGACCTTATAGTATGCGCGCTTGGGGCCTAAGACAATTAGGTCTTGGTAGTTCTAATTCTTATGATAGTATTACTGCCACCAATTTTAGAGATCGATATGGGGATATGATTATTGAAACCAATATTGAATACAGATTTATTATGGCAACGGTGGCCGGCGTTAAAGTGGGTAGTGCTATTTATACTGATATTGGAAATATTTGGAATGTAAAAAAAAGTACAACAGATCCTAGTGCTAATTTTTCGTTGGCAAAATTAGGCCATGATATTGCTATTGGTGTTGGAACAGGTTTGAGGCTTGATTTTGATTATTTTTTAATTCGCTTTGACTTAGCCTATAAAGTAAAAGACCCATTAAGAAATGCCAATAGTGGATGGATGAGTTTTAAAAATTTTAACTGGACAGATGTAAGACCTAACGGATTAGAACTGTCTAATTTTGCTTTACAACTCGGTATCGGTTTGCCCTTCTAAACCTTCCCGCAATTCTTTTATTTCTAATTCAAATGATGGAATGGTTTTGGCATCGACTACTAAAAATTCACCAATTCTTGTTCTGCGTAAACTACTCATATAAGCACCTACACCAAGTGCAGCACCAAAATCATTGGCAAGACTTCTAATATAGGTACCAGTGCCACAAACCACTTTAAAATAAACAAGTGGCAATGCTATTTTTTCTATGGTAAAAGAATGAATAGTAACGGGTCTTGGATCTACTTCAACAACCAACCCTTTTCGTGCAGAAATATATAAGCGTTCTCCATTTTTTTTAATCGCAGAATGTTGGGGCGGCATTTGTAAAATATCTCCTGTAAACTGCGCTGTTGCAGCTTCAATCATTGCATCTGTTAAGTGTGTAATTGATTGTGGATTTTCTGGATCTGATTCTAAATCATAAGTAGGTGTAGTAGCGCCAAGTGTAAAAGTTCCGGTATACTCTTTTTCCATCCCCATATACTCATTTATTTTTTTGGTGTACTTTCCGGTACACACAATTAATAAACCAGTAGCCAATGGATCTAAAGTACCGGCATGACCAACTTTGCTAACCCTTATCATGTTACGTATTTTCCTAACCACATCGAACGAAGTCCATTCCATGGGTTTATCAAATAGCAAAACCTGACCGTTTAAAAATGATTGTAGCACTAACATGTAATAAATAAAATTGACGCTTGAATTCTACCTCTAATAGGCCCTTGCAAATAATACCCTTTGTGTAGAAGGATTACCAGAAAAAATACATTTCCCGCCTTCTAATGGATTATCTAAAGGAACACAACGAATGGTGGCTTTAGTTAGTTCTTTTATTTTGTCTTCTGTTTCACTTGTGCCATCCCAATGCGCAGAAATAAATCCAGCTTTGGTATCTAACAAATTTATAAATTCATCCAAAGTATCGGCTTTGCTAATATGCGCTTCTTGAAAAGCTTTAGCTCTATTAAAAATATTTAATTGAATTTCAGCTAATAAATTTTGGATGTATAATTCTATACCGTCTAAACTAATGCTTTGCTTTTCTTTGGTATCTCTACGAGCAACTTCTACTACATTGTTTTCTAAATCACGTGCACCAATGGCTAATCGAACTGGTATACCTTTCAATTCATATTCTGCAAATTTCCATCCAGGTCTTTGGTTATCGGAATCATCGTACTTAACAGAAATACCCAATGCCTTTAAGCCTTTTACAATTGAACCCACTTTTTCATCGAGTGCTAATTTTTGTTCTTCTCCTTTAAATATCGGAACAATCACTACTTGTATTGGTGCAATTTTAGGAGGTAAAATTAATCCATCATCATCACTATGCGCCATCACTAAAGCCCCAATTAAACGCGTACTAACGCCCCAACTAGTAGCCCATACATAGTCTAGTTTATTTTCTCTGTCACTGAATTTTACATCAAATGCTTTGGCAAAATTTTGTCCTAAAAAATGCGAAGTACCTGCTTGTAAAGCTTTACCATCTTGCATCATTGCTTCAATACAATAGGTTTCTTCGGCACCTGCAAAACGTTCGTTGGCTGTTTTTATACCTTTTATAACAGGCATTGCCATCCAGTTTTCTGCAAAATCTGCATACACATCTAACATTAGTTTTGTTTCAATTAATGCTTCGGCAGCAGTTGCATGCGCGGTATGACCTTCTTGCCATAAAAACTCAGCAGTTCTTAAAAACAAACGCGTACGCATTTCCCAACGAACCACATTGGCCCATTGATTCACAAGTATTGGCAAATCACGGTAAGACTGAATCCAACCTTTATACGTATTCCAAATAATGGCTTCACTGGTAGGACGCACCACTAATTCTTCTTCTAATTTGGCTTCAGGATCAACCATTAACTTTCCTGGCTTGTCGGGATCTGATTTTAATCGATAATGCGTAACTACTGCGCACTCTTTGGCAAAGCCTTCTGCATTCTTTTCTTCGGCTTCAAACAGGCTTTTAGGTACAAATAATGGGAAATAGGCATTTTGGTGGCCAGTCTCCTTAAACTTTTTATCAAGCACATCACGCATGTTTTCCCAAAGTGCATAGCCATATGGCTTGATGACCATACAACCCCTTACAGCACTATAATCTGCTAGATTTCCCTTGATTATTAGGTCGTTATACCATTGCGAATAATCCTGTTCTCTTGTTGCGATTTCCTTACCCATGTTCTTAATTGTGACTCCTTTAACAAATTAAAATTAGTCCTTGTATTACTACGGCAAAGATTTTGCTACCTTAATACAATAGACAGTAACTGCATCGCAAATGTATGTAACTTCACATTATCTAACTGTTCAAACCTAATACCATGAAAAATAGCCTACTTATTTTACTGATTGGAATTGGTTTTTTGTCTACTAGTTGTGCTACTGCATACAAGTCAGACCAAACCCCAGATGATGTGTATTATTCTCCCGGAAAACCTGCTGCCGAAGACGATTTGGTAAAGGATGCTGCGCAGCAAGAACAATATCAAACTTATATGACTAGTGCTGATGAACGTTATTTACGTATGAAAGTGGCCAATCATTATCGTTGGACTAGTTTAGACGATTATGACTATTGGTATGATAGCCGTTATGATTTTTATCGTTATAATCAATACAATTCTTTAGGTATTAACAATTATAATTACAACAGTAATTGGAATACTATGGCCGGATACGGCAGCCATCGCCCAATTTTGGGATGGAGCAATCCTGCATTTACCATTATCAGTTATTGTAATACTAAATCGCTTATTGGATCAACTGCAGGAAGTAATATCACAGCCTATAAAAACAAAAATTACGATAACACTAATATCAGTTATACCAATCCTAAAACAGGTATAACAACTTATTCTAACAATACCAATAATTTTAGTTCATTGGTAAAAAAAGTATTTGCTACCGCATCGGCTAATTCAAATGGCAGTAGCTCTTTTGACAGAGCGGCACGATCTTTTAGCAATAGTTCGTCTAGTAGCTCTTCATCTAGTAATTCATCTAGCAGCCCCGTTGTAACTAGTAGTTCAGCAGGTGGAAATAGTGGCGGTGTAAAAAGCACTGGAACTAGCACAAGCACAGGTAGAACTTCTAGAAATTAATAAGCCTCCCACACATGAAAAAATATTTATTGGCACTCAGCTTGATTTCTAGTGTTGCCTTATTTGCACAAACACCCGATGAAGCTTTAAGAACTGCTTGGTTTACCCAAAATGGTTCTGGTAGAAATACCGCAACTGGCGGCGTGATGGGCTCCCTAGGAGGCGATATTACGGCCAACCACGTAAATCCTGCAGGTCTTGGATTGTTTAAAACAAATGAATTGGTTTTATCGCCCGGATTTTTATTAAACAAAAACAAGTTTAACTACCGTGGCACCGATACGACTGCCGATAAAAACAATTTTAATTATGGTACTTCAGGAATTATATTAGCTGCAGGTGCTAATCCTAATAAAAAATGGACCAGCAGTGCTTTTGCCATTTCTGTAAACCAAGTGGCCAATTACAATAATAGGGTGCAATTCAAAGGATTCAATAATGTGAGTTCTTATTCAGAAAAATATTTAGAAGAATTGGTACGCGATCGTGCAGATACCATTGCTGCTTTGAGCAATTATGTTTATGGATCTTCTTTGGCATTTAGAACTTATTTAATAGATACTATAAGGGGTGCAAATGGCGCAGTATTGGGCTATCAGAGTTTGGTGCCTTACTCAACAGGCATTAATCAATCTTACGATGCCACTACTTCTGGTGGTTACCATGAAATTGCCCTTGGATTGGCTGGAAATTTAATGGATAAAATGTATGTTGGAGGTAGTTTGGTGATTCCAGTTATCAATTATCAAAAACAAACTATTTATTCTGAAACAGATGCTACAAACAATACAAAAAATGAATTTAAAAGCTTTGAATACAGAGAAAGTTTTAGTTCTCGCGGTATTGGGGTTGGATTAAAATTAGGTATGATTTATAAACCACAAGATTATTGGCGTATAGGCTTGGCATTTCATACACCACAATTACTTGGCTACAAAGACGAAATTAGATCGTCTATGACAACCAACACTGAAACTTATGCTGGAACCATCACTGAAACTAGCGACCAATTAAATAGTGGCAATGCTGGAAAAAGCGAATACAATTTATCTACTCCTTGGCGCGCCATTGCAAGTGCTAGTTATGTATTTAGAGAAGTGAAGGATACTAGAAGACAACGTGCTTTTTTAAGTGCCGATATTGAATATGTAAATTATCGTGGTGCGCGTTTTTCTGCAGTAGATAAAACCGATGCCGATTTGGTAAACTACTACCAAATGATTAATGATGAAATAAAAGATTATTACAAAGGGAATGTAAATATTAGAGTTGGTGGCGAATTAAAATTTAATGTTTGGATGGTTCGATTAGGAGGTGGCTATTATAGTAGCCCTTATGCGGATGAAGCCCTGAAAGCCAACCGTATTGTAACTAGTGGCGGATTTGGCTATAGAAACCATGGGATATTTATAGACCTAAGCTATGCATATATTTTTCAAAAAGACGTACAGTTTGCCTATCGTTTAAACGACAAGCCTAATACATTTGCTCTACAGTCTGGATCAAGAGAAAATATTATGCTTACTTTAGGATTCAAGTTTTAGAACATCTAATTATTTAAGTAGTTCTAGCATTTTTTCTACTGAAGCATCTCTTGCATCAAACCAATGTATGTTTGCGTCTTTTTTAAACCAAGTCATTTGTCTTTTTGCGTAATGACGTGTGTTGATTTTTATTTGTTCTATTGCTTTCTCTAGGGTTATTTTTTTATTGAAATAGTCAAACAACTCTTGGTAACCCACTGTTTGCAATGCATTGTTTTGGCAATAAGGAAAAAGCGCTAATGCCTCCTCAACTAGCCCTGCAATAACCATTTGATCAACACGTTGATTGATGCGTTCATTCAATAATTCCCTTGGCATTTCAAGGCCTATTTTAATTATTCGAAATGGTCTTTGTTTTTTATTGGCAGTTCGAAATTCAATAATTGATTTACCTGTTGCTTGCCAAATTTCTAAGGCGCGCATTAAACGTTGGGGGTTATTTTGTTCTGCTATTTTCCAAAATACAGGATCATTTATTTGTACCGTTTCTTGTAACCAATTCAATCCATTTTGCGCATATAAATCAATAATATTTTGTCGGATAGATGGATCAATACTAGGCATATCATCCATCCCTTCGCAAAAAGATTTAATATACAAACCAGTGCCACCAACCATTACAGCTATAGGTTGCTTCATAAAAATTTCATTGGCTTTTGCCAGTGCATAGGTTTCAAATACGCCTGCATTAACTTCTTGATTAATAAAATGCGAATTAATAAAATAATGCGGTATTGCTAACAATTCTTCGTTAGTAGGTTTAGCAACTGCAATCCCTAATTCTTGAAAACATTGACGAGCGTCTGCAGATATTATTTCGGTATGTAGGGTTTTGGCCAAAGTAATCGCTACAACTGTTTTACCAACTGCAGTAGGACCGCAAATAACCAATATTGTATTTTGTGCTAATTCACTCATTAAAATTGCTAATACGCCTCTTCGTCTTGCCCTTCATCTTGTCCTTCATCTTGCCCTTCTTCGGCATCTTCATCATGGTCTCCTTCACCATCACCATCATCCGAAGAATCCTCT
>Ga0214919_10002461_pt1 | contig 29147 bp, 22 predicted proteins | sample LL1503_MetaG_FD_177994 | JGI IMG/M metagenome (GOLD analysis project Ga0214919, IMG submission 177994) | Freshwater microbial communities from Lake Lanier, Atlanta, Georgia, United States - LL-1503 | ecosystem: Environmental > Aquatic > Freshwater > Lake | place: USA: Georgia | collected... | reverse complement strand
TAATGGCATTTTCTGACTGAATTATTGGATTAGCAATTGCAATTGTTTTTTTGCCTGTTTGCGTTTCTATGTCAAATGAAAAAACATTCGTATCATTCGGCTGTTTTAATTTGATAATTTCTGTTTTCTTTTCTAAAAAATCAATCCCTATATAAGAGTTCGGTTGAAATAAACGCATTTTGCGCATTTTCTTCATACTAATTCGGCTACTTGTTAGGTTGGCTACGCATCCATTATTAAACTCAATTCTAACATTGGCTATATCAGGGGTATTAGTCATAACAGCTACGCCATTTGCAGATATATTTTTAACATCACTCTTTACTAAACTTAGTATAATATCTATATCATGAATCATTAAGTCTAAAATCACACTCACTTCTGTTCCTCTAGGATTGAACTGTGCCAATCGATGTACTTCAATAAACATCGGATTCACATTAAGGTCTTTAATCGCTAAAAATGCTGGGTTAAATCTTTCTACATGGCCAACTTGCATTTTAATATTGGCTTCTTTAACCATACTTACTAAGTCTCTACCTTCTTTAATGGTATGGGCTAATGGTTTTTCTACAAAAACATGTTTGCCTTTTCTGATAGCTTGCATACAGATGCTAAAATGATGGTCCGTGGGTGTTATTACATCAATAATATCGCAAGCATCCATCAATTTTTCTTCATCCATGTAGCGTTTTAGCCCATACTGCTCAATTACTTGATTAGCATTATCATTATTTGGGTCAAAAAATCCTACAATTTTAACGCCATTTATTTCATTCCAATTGTTTAGGTGAAATTTTCCTAAATGTCCCACCCCAAATACCCCAACTCTTAGCATAGCAATTTATTTTCTAATCATAAAGGTAGTTATTCAATCAAGCCAAAATTGAACTTTTGTAAACATGTGGAAAGTTTACATTCAAAAATACCCAAACTAAGTTATATAATATTTTTAAATTATATCATTTTAAACAATTGAATATCAATTTATAATATATAATAGCCTTGTGATTTATCTAATAATTAGATAAATCTCTTAAAATTGGAATAATTCTATAAATTGCATTCTCAGATATAAAAGAAAAAAACATTAGCTAGTTTTTATATATCTGAAAACATAATAATACCCCTAAATGCAGCAGAATAACCAACTGAAAATCTATATATTAGAGGATGATTCTTGGTATGGTGCTATCCTAGAGCACCATTTATCTAATAATCCCAATTACCAAGTTTTAAAGTTCGAAAAAGAGCGCGACTTTTTTAATGTAATGTATGATGTGCCCGATGTGGTAACCTTAGATTATTCATTAACAGAAATGGATGGAGCCCAAGCCCTCCAAAAAATTAAAAAAATTAGTCCAACAACTGAGGTAATTATTGTATCTGGCCATCGTGATGTAGCTACTGTTGTTAAATTATTAAAAGTTGGGTCATTCGATTATATTGTAAAAGATGGTGATACGATTGAGCGCTTATTAAAAGTAATGTTGCATCTACAAGAAATAAAATACTTACAAAAAGAAGTAGACAATCTTAAAATAGCCTTAAAAAACAAGTTCAATAATGTAAATTCAATCATTGGGCAAAGTGATGCTATTTTAAAAGTCCATACATTAATTGAAAAAGCATCAAAAACAAATATTTCTATCATTATAAATGGCCAATCTGGAACAGGAAAGGAAATGGTGGCAAAAGCAATACACCATCATTCTAATAGAAACCAGCAACCGTTTATTATATTTAATGCTGCCACATATCCAGCTAATTTATTAGAAGCAGAATTGTTTGGTTATGAAAAGAATGCTTTTTTGGGTGCCATTGAAAATCGTATAGGAAAGTTCGAGCAAGCAAATAAAGGTACCTTATTTATAAAAGAATTTACTAAGTTAAATATTTCGCTTCAAGCAAAATTACTTAGAGTAATTCAACAAAAAGAAATTTCTCGTTTAGGTAGTTCCATAGTAATTCCAATTGATGTTCGAATTATTATTTCAACCCAATTTAATTTATCAGAAGACCTAAGTATCAAGCGACTTAGAGAAGATTTATATTATAGAATTCTTGGCCTAACAATTGAATTACCAAATCTGCAAAGTAGAGGGAATGATATATTAATTCTAGCAAAATATTTTTCTCAAAATTTTTGTACTGAAAATGAAATTCCAATAAAGTCATTTTCGCCAAATGCTTTTAAAAAATTACAATCCTATAGTTATCCCGGAAATGTGCGTGAATTAAAATCAATAGTAGAGCTAGCTGTTGTATTGTCTGATGCAAGCGAAATTGAAGAAAAAGATTTTAATATTGAACTGAAAAATACTAATACTTTATTACAAACAGAGTCGACTTTAAGAGAATATGAATTAAAAATTATTACTCATTTTATGGAAAAATATAATGATAATATATTAGTTGTAGCAAAAAAATTAGGAATTGGGAAATCAACCATTTATAGACTTATTCAAAATGGTGAGCTAAAACAAAAATAATTGCAGAATATTAGTTTTGATATTACCCAATGGAATAGATTATTTCCGTTCTTCTTTTTACTAAATGAAGATATGGAGATAATTGCTATTGGTGATTCACTAAATAAGATAATTCCAAGATGTTTAAATAATAAGTTTAGTAGTTTTTTTGAAGTAAATGATCCAGAACTTGAAATGGTAAATTTCAAAATTGTCCAGTTTCAAAAAAATGAAATATTTATTTTAAAGTTACGAAATGAAAAAGAATTGGTTTTATTAAGAGGTAAATTTGAATACTTAACACAAACAAATCAACTCCTATTTATAGGGTCGCCTTTGCGAAATTCTATTGACGAATTGCCTATTGACCAATTGATTATTTCAAAAAATGAACAATTAGAAAGTATAATAAATTTAGAATCAATTGCACAAGCAAATAATTATGCCGAAAAAATTAAACAGATTGAAGAGCGGTGGAAATTTGCATTAGAAGGTTCTGAGATAGGTATTTGGGAATATAATTTTAAAACAGAAGCTTTAGTTTTTTCTATTCATTATGAAAAAATGCTTGGGTACACTAAGGATGAGTTGGAAAATGATACAACAATTTGGCCTGCAATTATCCACACCGATGATTTTAATTATTATAAACAATTTGATGTAGAATATCAGCAAGGTATTCGTACTAGCCATAAAAAAGAGTATAGAATCAAACGAAAAGACGGTAATTATATTTGGGTGATGGATAGGGGCATGTTAATTAGTAAAACACCTAGTGATAGGTCTTTAAGAATAATTGGTACGCATACAGATATTACAGAAAAAAAATTAACGGAAGAAAAATTAGAAAATCAACGACATTTTTATGAACAGGTTTTAAATCAAATTCCTGCAGATATTGTAGTATTTGATAAAGATCATAGGTATTTATTTTTAAATCCTATTGCTATTAAAGATCAAGAATTAAGAAAGTGGATGATTGGAAAAAAAGACGAAGATTATTGTACTTACAGAAATAAGCCAATTTATATTTCAGAAGGTCGTAGAAATGTTTTCAATAAAGTAATTACGTCAAAAAAACTTTATGGTTGGGAGGAAAAATTACAGAATTCTAATAATGAAACAGAATTTCATTTACGTAATATGTTCCCTGTAATAGATAGTAAAGGTGAAGTTGAAATGGTTATAGGGTATGGCGTGAATATTAATGAACGTAAAAAAAATGAAAAACAAATTCGAATAAATGAAAAACGTTATAGAGATATTTTTAACTATAGTCTAGCAATGATTTGTACCCATGATAAAAATGGGATAATTCTTTCTGTAAATCCTTCAATTTGTGAGTCAATGGGCTACAGTAGGGATGAAATGCTAGGAAAATCTTTAAAACAGTTTGTTCCCAGACAGTTTGGTGTATACGAACAAAAAGAATACTTACATATTCTTTGGGCAGACGGAAAAAGGAGTGGTGTGATTCCTGCGGTACATAAAAATGGTAAAAAAATATTTTTACTATTTCAAAATTATTTAGTTGAAGAAACCGGTACAGAATCATATGTAATTTGTTTTGCGCAAGATATTACAGATAGAATACATGCAGAAAAGGAATTGCAAATCGAAATATCTAAATCCAAAGAAATATCAAGAGCTAAAGAGGATTTTTTAGCTAATATGAGTCATGAAATAAGAACTCCTATGAATGGTATTTTGGGTGTAGCTAATTTATTGTCAAAAACAATATTAAATAGTCAACAGAATAGTTATTTAAAATTAATTACAGAATCAGCCAATAATTTGTTATTAATTATTAATGATGTTTTAGATATTGAAAAAATTGGATCTGGTAAAATAGAGTTCGAAAATACAGCTTTTTTATTATCAGACAAATTACAAAAATCGTTACTTTCATTTCAATATAAAGCTGAAGAAAAAGGGATACACCTTAATTTACATTCAAAATTAAATAACCAATTAGTTTTAATTGGAGACTATTATAGATTACAACAAATTTTAAATAACCTATTGAATAATGCACTAAAGTTTACTTCAAAAGGAAATGTTTTGTTACATGTTTATCAAATTAGTTCAGAGGCTGATATTGTAACAATTGGTTTTACTATAGAAGATACTGGTATTGGAATTGAGGCTAATAAGTTAAAATCAATCTTTAATCCTTTTGTACAAGCTTCTTCAAATACTACGCGTAAATTTGGAGGAACTGGGTTAGGTTTATCTATTTGTAAAAACTTGGTTGAATTGCAAGGTGGTAATATAACTGTTGAAAGTGTATTAGGACAAGGCTCTAGTTTCCATTTTTTAATTCCTTATAAGTTAGGCAATACTGAAATGTTGTTACAAGAAGTAAATCTTCCGGAAGACTACAAGCTATTTGGTAATAAAAAAATATTGATAGTTGAAGACGTTGAAATAAATTATTTTATCACATCAAAAATATTAGAGAATTGGGGAATGGATATATCCCATGCTAATAATGGAATTGAGGCAGTTAAAATGGTAGAAAATTATACTTATGATTTAGTTCTAATGGATATTAATATGCCTGAGATGGATGGACTTGAAGCAACCCGTGCGATTCGAAAACTTGATGGTGAGAAATATGATAAAATCCCTATTATAGCAATTACTGCAAATGCATTAAAAGGTGACGCCCATCTCTTTTTTGAAGCAGGGATGAACGATTATATTATAAAGCCTTATACAGAACAAAAGTTGTATGCCACTATTAGTAGAATCTTACACCCAGCACAAACCTTTAAAAATAGTAATGATATTTTAATTAATAATTTAACCGAAATAATGCCATTTACTAATTCCTTAGAAGAAGTATTATTATATGATCTTACAATGGTGCAAGAAATTGGAAAAGATAATCCTGATTTTTTACCAAAAATGGTTTCCTTATTTCTAGAACAAATTTCTGAAGATCTATTAAATTTAAATGCTGCTAAATTTAATCGTGAATGGGATACTGTGTGTAAATTATCTCATAGAATGAAACCATCTATTGAAGGGATGGGTATTTTTTCATTAAAAAACACAATGATTGAACTTGAATATCAAACTAAAAATAATGCGTTATTAATAGAATCAAATATTATAGAAATGATTACTGAGGTTAATGTTGTTTTGGAAAAAGTATTGGTACAATTACGTAAAGATTTTCCTAAATAGTCTATTGATAATTAGAGTTTTAATTATATTTCTAATAGAACATTTCTATTTCTTTTAAGTTTGTTAATGTACTTGTATTTAATAATGTTTCAGCACATGCAGCAGCATGAGGTAGTTCATACTTAAAGAAAAAATACATAGTATGTATTTTGCCTTGATATAAAGTCTTTGAATTATTTTTAAAATCCGTTTGTTCTATTTTCTCTTTTGCTATTACGGCCATTTTCAACCACTGCCATGCTATAACAATATAACTAGCCATTTCCATAAATACGGTGGCATCAGACAAATATCTTTCAATTTCTCCTTTTATGGCATATTGATTTAAGTGTAGTAATACTTTTTTCATGTCATTTAATTCTTTAGAAAGGATATCTGCGCTTGCTTTTAATTCGTTATTTAATTTTGCTTTGTCAATCGTTTCATTAATAGCTGCTAATAATAATTGTAATGCTTTTCCATTATTGATGGTTACTTTTCTTCCTAATAAATCTAGAGATTGAATTCCTGTGGTTCCTTCATATAAAGACATGATTTTTAAATCTCGATATAGTTGTTGTACAGGAAAATCTGTTGTAAATCCATATCCACCTAAAGTTTGAATAGCTAAACTAGCTGCCCTTGATCCTTGTTCGGATGGATAAGTTTTCACAATAGGAGTTAATATTTCTAATAACAATAAATGGGTGTCTTTTTCTTCACCTTCAGATGCATGAACAAGGTCGTATAATTTATTGCATTCCATTGCCAATGATAAAGAACCTTCTGCAATGGCTTTTTGTGTTTGCAACATCCGTTGTACATCTGCATGATTAATTATTAAAGTAGGAGGTTTGTTTGGATCTTTTTCGCCTGGAGTTCTGCCTTGTGGTCGTTCCATGCAATATTGCAATGAAGCTTGGTAAGCAGCCATAGCAACAGATGCGGCGCATTGTCCTACACTAATTCTGGCACCATTCATCATTTGAAACATATAGGTAAGTCCTTTGTTAGGTTCGCCTACTAAAAAACCTCTGCAATCATCATTGTCTCCAAATGATAAATGTGTTGTAGCATAAGCTCTTTGCCCCATTTTTTGATAATCTCCAGCGCAATACACATCGTTGTAGCGCATACTGCCATCGGGTTCTGGGGTATATTTAGGAATGATAAAAAGTGAAATTCCTTTTACACCAATAGGAGCTCCTATAATTCTAGCAAGTGTTAAATGAACAAAATTATCAACCCCTTCATGTTGTCCTCCAGAGATAAATATTTTCTGTCCCTTTATTTTATAATAGCCTTCATTAGTTTCTGAAGCCGAAGTTACTATATCAGATAAAGAACTCCCAGCTTGTGGCTCCGTTAATGCCATTGTACCTTGCCAACGTCCTTCATAAATAGGTGGAACATAATTGGCAATTTGTTCGGCATTACCAAAGCTTGTAATCAAGTCTGCAGATCCGGTAGATAAGCCTATGTATCCTTGTGTGCTATTATTGGCTGCTTGAAAAATATGGTGTGCGGTATTAAAAATCATTTCAGGTAACTGCATACCTCCGTGCTCGAATTTAGCAGCACCACCAATCCAATTTTGTTCAGCTGCTAGTTGAATGATTCTTTTTATTTGTGGATGTGTTTTTACACCTCCCTTGCCATCATAGGCCGCAGGTGTTTGATCCATTTCTTTAAAATAAGGGAACATCTCTTGGTCTGCCAAGAGTTTAGCGGATTCAATAATCATCCAAGCTTGTTCATTGTTTAAATGTGCATAGCGTTCATAACTAAAAAGTGATTCTAAAGGATGTACTTCAAATAATAAAAATTTTAGAAATTCCATGCTAGTATAACGTGCCATAAATTTTATTTAAGTATTTCTAAGATACGTTAAAATAATAAACTAATAATTTCAGCAACAAATGCAGGTTTTTCTTGACCTTTTATTTCAATGGTACAGTGTAAGAATAATTTAATTCCGTCATTTGCTTGTTCTTCAACATTGGCAATACTAGCGTGCATCCTTATATCAGATCCAGACATAACAGGATTAATAAATCTAGCTTTATTAATGCCATAATTAACAAAGGAATGAAGGTTTTTAATATAAATGAGCTGGTATAAAAATTGGGCAGCCAAAGACATTGTTAAGTAGCCATGTGCAATGGTTCTTCCATTAGGCAAATGAGTTTTAGCTTTTTCTACATCAATATGAATCCATTGGTTGTCAAATGTTGCTTTGGCAAAATCATTAATCATTTCTTGGGTAACTGTTAGCCATTCAGTAGTTCCTAATTCAAAGCCAATTTTTTCTTTTAAGTCTTGTTTGCTTTGAAATACAATGGGTACATGTGGTTGACTGGATACTGCCGTGTTAATTGGTTTCATTTGAATATTTTATAAATCAGTTCTATTTTCAGTTTTTACACCTATTAATCGATAAAAGCGTTTCAGAATACCTTTTAAAAGACCACCGTCTTGTTGAATCCGTCTGTCGGTTGTCCATACTTGGGCTTTTTTGTCTTTTACTAAATAAAGCTTTCCAAATCCTTTTGCACGTAGTTTCATAGCCAACCATCCATCTTCATTTGTACCAACGGGGTGTTCAAAACCGTTTACAGCATCTCCTTGATTTTTTCTAAATCCAGAATTGAAACCATACACATTCATCGCTTCCTCTTTAAAAATTGTATTAAACCAGCGCATTAAGTCTGCTACATATTCATAACAGAAATAGACAAATCTAGGCGTATTTTCTGTTGGGATTAATCCAAAAGTTCCATATACAATTGCAATATGGTTGTTTTCATGGAGCGGCTTTATCATTGACTCAATCCAGTTGATTGGGTAGATAGTATCGGCATCTGCATTTAATACATAGTTTCCTTTTGCGGCAGTTAATCCTGCATTTCTTGCAGCTGTAATGCCTTGTACTTTTTCAAGAATACATCGAACACCAGCTGCATTAGCAAAACTAGCAGTATTGTCTTTTGAGTTATTGTTAACTACTATAATTTCAACACCCCAATTCGTTTCATTGTGGCATAAAGAACTTAAAGTTTGTAAAATAGTAGCTTCTTCGTTAAAAGCAGGTATAACAATACTTATTTGTATTGTATTTTTTTGTAATATTTGGTAGGCATTGTTTATATCCCAACATAATTTTTCAATGGGTTCATTTAATTGTGCATGTTCTTTGATGTATTTTGGGATACTGATTGGGCGCATAAAATTTTTGTAAATTGGTTTGATTAAATAAAATTAAAGTAGTTATTGCTTATTAATTATTTATTCTAATTAAAAATAATTGTTATTTAAATTTATTTTGGTGGCTATTTAAGATTTTTTATTAGTTTTGAATTGGTTTTGTAGATATTTATTTTTTAAATAATAATTATATACAAAATCATCGTATAGAAAATAAACCCCTAACATGACAACTGCTGAACATAGTTCTATCAAAATAGTAATTGTAGAAGATGATAAATTCATGCAGTCAATCCTACAGCAGTATTTTTCCAATTCATTTTCAGTTAAAGTGTTTTCAGATGGTTTCCATATGCTTTCTTATTTACAAGAGGGCAATATCCCAGATTTAATTATTACAGATTTAAATACACCTAATATGGGTGGATTAGACTTGATTAAGCAAGTCAAAGCAAGTGATTTCTTTAAATCCATTCCAATTATTGTTTTATCTGGAGAAGAAAGTTCTGAAATTATTGTGAATTGCTTAAATGCAGGGGCAGATGATTTTGTAATAAAACCGTTTAATCCTAAAGAATTAGAAGCGAGAATTAAGGTTGTATTAAGAAGAACCGGTAATTTTTTGCGAGAATAATTTTATGACTCATTCTGTTGAAATATCCCCTTTAAGTCTCCCTACTATTGCATTAATTAACTGCAGTGATTCAATTGTTGAAGCATTATCCTCAGGAAATTTTGGGAATAGAATTTTTATTCGTTTTAATAATTCAGTTGACTTATTAAATTCCTGGGAAAGTCAAATATTAAATATTGCAGCGATTATCAGTTATACAGAAGTGATAGCGCCTGGTGGTGTTTCCACTCTAGAGGCTTTAATAAAGAAAAAAAATATCCAAATACCATTCTTTATTATTTGTAATAACATAAATGATAAAATTATACGTATTGCATTGCAAGCAGGTGTTTCGGAGATATTTCAGATGCCATTAAACATACCTAATCTAGAAACTAGAATAAACTTTATTATTGATCATTGGAAGGTTATTAAAAATAATACGGTCGAAACAAGATCTTATATGCCATCCTATAAAACTGCATTAGGAAAAAGACTATTTGATATTGTGTTTTCTGCAATAGCCCTTGTTTTATTAGCGCCTGTTTTTATACTGGTATCTATATGCATTCAAATAGAGCAAAGAGGCCCTGTTTTTTATTATGCATTGCGAGTTGGAAGGGGGTATCATATATTTAAGTTTTTCAAGTTTCGTTCAATGTTTACGGATGCTGATAAACGATTAAGTGAATTTATGCACTTGAATCAATATTCAAAATCAATGATCTCTAATGCAGAACAACAAGTTTGGTCCGTAGATGAACTTTGTAAAGAATGCCTAATAGCTGGAACCGGTTGTCAATTTCCCATTTATTCAGATAAGCTACACATTTGTGAAAAGGAATATTCGAATAAAATAGAAGGAAGTGCAACTTTTATTAAAATACAAAATGATCCAAGAATTACTAAAGTTGGCAAGTTTATTCGCAAAACAAGTATTGATGAATTGCCACAATTGTGGAATGTGTTAATAGGCGATATGAGTATAGTGGGAAATCGTCCTTTGCCATTGTATGAAGCCGAAAAGTTAACAACCGATAAATATGCCCTTCGATTTTTTGCACCTGCTGGAATCACTGGTTTATGGCAAGTAGAGAAAAGAGGCAAAGGCAAGATGTCGGAAAAAGATCGTTTAATGCTGGATAATATTTATGCTAAAAAGAACAGTTTTTTTAACGATATCATGCTAATTATCAGAACTATACCAGCAATCTTTCAAAAAGCGGATGTTTAGGTTAGGTTTTTGAATAAGCGTATTTGATTTTACTAAAACACTGTTTAAATTATCAATTAAAATTACTTGAATAGGTAATTTTATTTACTAAATTTCTAATTACCCCTACTATGCTTTTATTTAATAAAAGGTTTAAAAATTCATTTATTAAACTCCTTACTAACTTACAACTTAAACTAGTATTTTTACTTCTTTTTTTAATCACAACATTTCAGATACACGCACAAGAATCAATGATGCAGGAAATGTCAAATACTTTTTTGGCAAAACTGATAGACACAGCTACAAAGTATTACCCACAAGTAAAAGCACTTCAACGGCGAATGAATATTGCCGAGATTAATTTAAGAAAAACCAATTTTTCTTGGTACGATGTTATATCTGTTTCTGCATATTATAGTCCTACAAAATCGTCTAATATTAATATGCCAACTCTAACAGGTTTTCAGGTAGGATTCAATGTAAATATTGCCGCACTAATACAAAAACCATTTTCAATTAAAGTTGCCAAAGAAGAAGTAGAAATATCAAAAATAGGGCAACAGGAGTATAGTATTTTATTAGAGGCAGATGTAAAAACGCGTTATATAAAATATGTACAATCGGCTACCGTATTAAGCATACAAAATAGAATTGCTATAGAAGCAGAATCAGTTTTTAAAGATATTCGTTACAAATTCGAAAAGGGGGAAACTATTTTTGAAAATTATTCAAAAGCTTTGGTATTTCTGTCTGATAATAAGAAATCGGTTATTGATGCAGAAAGTAACTTTTTAGTTGCAAAAACTAGTTTAGAAACAATCATTGGAAAAAAATTATCTGAGATTCAATAATGGAAATATCAAAATTTATTAATGTATTAAAAAGGAATAAATGGGTACTTATAGGCGTGCCTTTTATTGTATTATTAGCGTCACTGTTTTTTGCTTCTAAAATGTCGGATTCATATCCTGCACACGTTAGGATGTCTACCGGTTTAGTAGATAGGTCGCAACAAGTAGGTACAATTGATGTTTTATCGGAATTTAAAATCAGTACAGAATTCAGCAATTTGTTTGAAATGATTCGTTTAGAAAAAATTTATGATCAAGTATCTTACAAATTAATCTTACATGATTTAATAGATTCTGTTCCATTTACTAAGCCGAGTTCATTGATGCTTAAAATAAATAAAAGTGCAAGAGCTCATGCAATTGACGTATATCAGATGCATTACACTAATAGAACACCACTTTCTAGGTATAATTCTGATGAAGAGGGCTTGAGGCTATTAATTGTTAGTATGGGGTATGATAAAATAAATTTAGAAAAAAAAGTTAATATTAACAGGCTAAATAACAGTGATTTTATTGATATTAATTTCGAATCTCCTAATGCTTATTTTTCAGCATATTTTGTAAATACGCTTAGTCAAGAACTTATATTGTATTACACTGATTTTATTAGAAATAACCAAAATAGAACAGTTAGTTTTTTAGATACGGTATTAATTCAGAAAGAATCTGAAATGGATCGTTTAAAAACATTATTAAAAGAATACAAAATTAAAAATCGAATATTAAATTTAAATGAGCAAGCAAAAAGTTTATATGTTCAGGTAGCTGATTTTGAATCAAAAAAACAGATAGCTGAAAAAGATGTTGTTGCTTTAAATGGAGCTATACAAAGTATTAATGACAAATTTAATCCTTCAGAAAAAAATTATATCCAAAATTCAATGGTACCAATCAATTTACAAATTGCTGCTACCAAAGATCATATCATGCAACTCTCAGACGAGTATTTAAAAAGTAATTATAGTAATCAAATAAAGATAAAATTAGATTCTACAAGAAAAGCTGTAACTACACAAATACAACAGTCAGTTGATAAATATTTAATGAATCCTTTAATTGAAAAAGAAACTTTGGTGATGCAAAAAATTCAATTAGAAATGAACAGGGATATTGCTAAGTACAGTATAGTTAGTTTAACTGATGAATTAAAGATTCTAAATAATCAATTTGATTTATTGGCTCCACATGAGGCTGTAATACAAAACTTTGAAAGTGCCATTGATGTTGCTACTAAAGACTACCTAGAAGCTCAAAATCGATTTAGTCGATCGCGAATGGAATCTAATTTATCTATTTCGCTTCGTCAAATAGAAAAAGGCGTACCAGGTTTGGCAATTCGTTCAAAAAAATCATTAGTTGTAGTACTACCTTTTTTAGGTAGTATAATTTTTTGCTTAATAGGTTTATTTATTGTGTTTTATTTAGATGATGGAATTTCATCAGCTAAAGAATTGATGCTTCGTACCGAATTGCCAGTATTAAGCTTTATTCCATTATTAACAAATTCTGTTATCAAGTTGAATGAAATATGGGAAAAACCATTTTTTGAAAATTTTCAACTTGAAACTTATAAAAAGATGTTACGTTCTGCTCGTTTTGAAATAGAATCAGAAATGGGTGATGCCAAAGTGCTCCTTGTAAATAGTCTTAGTAACAGTGAAGGGAAATCTTTTTGTACACTAAGTTTAGCATTTGCTTTTTTAAAGGTTCGCAAAAAGGTTTTATTAATTGATGGAAATTTTGCTAACCCAACACTTACAGCATCTTCTGGAACTGAATTGCGCTTAGAGTCTTATTTAAATGGAGAAGCTAATATACCAATTGATAGCATTAGTAATCAAATAATGGTTATTGGTAATCAAGGAGGTGATACTAGTTTATTGGAGATAAGTAATTCAGAAAATATTCAATTGAAAATAACGGCATTAAAAAATCATTTTGATATTATTATCATTGATGCGCCAGGATTATCTCAACAAAATAAATCAAAAGAATGGATAACTTTTTCAGATAAAATAGTAACCATTTTTGAATCGGGAAAAAAAATATCTTATAATATGAATCAAAATCTAATGTATTTGAAAGGACTTGAATCAAAATTTATTGGTTGGATTCTTAATAAAGAAGAAATCAAAACCCCTTTAAATTCTAAAAAACAAAATAAAATTCCTTTAATTTCTACAAATAATATTTTACAATGGAACTAAACTTGTTGAATAATATATGGGTAATTATTCAATTATTTGTTGGATATAATTTAATATTTCCTTTATTATTATTGCTGTTTTATATAATATTTAAAAAAAAGGTACTTCAAGTTAATAATACACAAGGAGACTATGCTATTATAATTACAGCGTATGAGCAGGTGCATACAATACAGTCAGTAGTAGATTCTGTTTTACAATTACACTATCAAAATTTCTTAGTGTATATAGTGGCTGACAATTGTAATATTAGTCAATTGAACTTTAATGATGAAAGAATTATATTACTACGTCCAGAAAAAGTTTTAGCAAGTAATACCCGCTCTCATTTTTATGCTATAAAAAAATTTAAAAGACCTCATAATCGATTAACTATAATTGATAGTGATAATATTGTATCAGTAGATTATTTAGACCAATTAAATATCTATTTCAATGCTGGATTTTCGGCAGTACAAGGTGTACGAAATCCTAAAAATTTAAATAATACACTTGCCTGTTTAGATGCAGCAAGAGATATTTATTATCATTTTTACGATGGCCTCATATTGTTTGGAGCTGGTTCTTCTGCCACATTAGCTGGTTCTGGAATGGCATTTACAACCGAACTATACACAACTTGTTTAGCAAATCTTTCTATTGAGGGTGCCGGGTTTGATAAGGTTTTACAAAACGAAATTGTAAAAAGAGGTTTTAGAATTGCTTATGCTGCCAAAGCCGAAGTGCTAGATGAAAAAACAACTAATTCAGAACAACTAATCAAACAAAGAGCCAGGTGGATTAATACTTGGTTCCGTTATTTTAAATTTGGTTTTGGAATTTTATTAACTGGTTTAATTAAATTTAATTGGAATAAAATTTTGTTTGGATGGGTATTGCTACGACCACCTTTATTTATTTTTTTAGCAATGTCTTTTATGTGTTTTGCAATTGATTTATTTATTTTTCCAAACCAAATTTTGTATTGGGTAATTGCTTTTTTTTTATTCGTTGTTGGTTTTATTCTTTCATTATTGTTATCGAATACAAATAAACTTATTTATCGTTCATTGTGGGGGATCCCTTTTTTTATCTTTCATCAATTACAATCGCTATTAAAAGTTAATAAAGCAAATCAACTTTCAATAGCTACAAAACACAGTTTTCAAGATACTATTGACAGTCATGCGCATTAATCCAACTACAAAATATGATCAAAAAAAAGCCTTGTTAGCGCAAGAATTGCTACAAAAATATTTATTAAAAATTTCAATATTATTTGTTCTTAGTATAGAAGTTTATTTTTTTATTAAAATGCTTATTTAATTAGTGGACGAATTTACCATACATATAAACCCTTCTAAGCATTCAGGATATATTAATATATTCTTGATGAAATGGTTTAATTGGGCACCTAATAAACTTTTATTCAAATTAATTTTAATACTAATATTACTAATTATATCAATAGGATTCACATTGCTAATATTTAAGTATGGCTGGGAAATTGGCCTGCTTTTACTTATAATAATTATTGCATTACCTATTGTTTATTTTTTAATAATTAATCCTCATTTTGGTATTATTGCCTATTTATGTTTAGCCTATACTTTTATATATATCTCTCGTTATACAAATGGTTTTCCGCTAGGAACCCTAATGGATGCTATGTTAATCTTTTTTGTACTCGGTATTTTTATTAAACAAAAAACAAATCCAAATTTCATAATTTTAAAAAATCCTATCAGTTATGCAATATTTTTTTGGATTTTATATAATGTTTTACAAGCCATAAATCCTGTTGCTGATTCTTTTATGGCATGGTTATATACTGTTAGAACAGTAGCTATTGTAGCTTTAATGTATTTTATTTACTTATACCATATTCGTACCAAACAATTTTTAAAAAAAATTCTCAAATGGTGGATACTAGCTTCATTGATAAATGCTATATATGCTTTAAAACAAGAGTATATCGGGTTTTCTAATAACGAACAAAATTATTTAGATTCAAATCCAGAATTAGCAAACTTATTGTTTCAAGGAGGTCATTGGCGAAAATTTTCAATTAATTCAGATCCTATAACATTTTCATTTAATATGGTAATGGCAAGTATATTGTGTTTTGCACTAATGACTGGTCCATTAAAAACATATAGAAAAATAGTACTTGGTTTTTTATCATTATTATTTTTTTATGTAATGCTTTTTTCAGGAACTCGATCTGCTTATCCGTTAGTACCAGTTGCGCTAATTTTATTGACTATTTTAAATTTTAATAAACAATTATTAGCTATTGCTAGTATTGGTTTTTTGTTCATAATCTTTTTAATATTTGTACCTACCTCCAATGGAACTATTGCAAGATTTCAAACTGCGTTTAAACCTAAAAATGACCCATCTTATCAAGTTCGTGTAGCAAATCAAGCAAGAATTAAACCTTATATACAAACGCATCCTTTTGGAGGTGGTTTAGGATCTGTAGGTACATGGGGACGTAAATTTTCGCCAAATTCATACTTGGCTAATTTTCCACCAGATAGCGGATATGTTCGTGTAGCTGTAGAATTAGGATGGGTAGGACTATTTTTATTTTGTACAATGATATTTGTGATTTTACAATATGGTATAAAATCATATTTTAAAATACGAGATCCTGAATTAAAATCATATTTACTAGCAATGATACTAATTGTTTTTGCTTGGAATATTGGCAACTTTCCACAAGAAGCATTGGTTCAATATCCATCAAATGTTTTATTTTTTTTAGCAGTTGCTATTATTGCAGCAATCTATAGAATTGATCAACAACAAAATTTTGAAATAGATGCAAAACCTTAATCGATTAATTGGTTATGATATTATAATAGTTGGTCAACAACCTTGGGATACCACAATTGGAAGTAATTGTAAAAATATAGCTTTAGAATGGAGTAAGTACAACCGTGTATTATATGTAAATTCACCATTAGATAGGGTTTCATTATATTCTGCTAAAAACGATTTTAAAATAAAACAAAGACTTGCAGTAATAAATGGAAAACAAGAAGGTCTTGTTGCTATTCAAAAAAATTTATGGAATCTATTTCCTAATGAATTAATTGAATCTATTAATTGGATTCCTAATCAATTCCTTTTCGAGTTATTCAATAAATTAAACAATAAAAAATTTGCAAAATCAATTCAAGAAGCAATTAGTGAATTAAATTTTTCAAATTTTATATTATTTAATGATAATGATATGTTTCGTTCATTTCATTTACAAGATTTGTTGCATCCTTTGGTTAGTATTTATTATTCGCGTGATTTTATGTTGGCTGTTGATTATTGGAAAAAACATGGATTAAAATTAGAGCCTGAATTAATAGCCAAATCAAATATATGTGTTGCAAATTCTACTTATTTAGCGGCCTATTGTAAAAAGTATAATATTAATTCTTTTGACGTAGGACAAGGTTGTGAATTAGAAGTTTTTTCAAATGCTAATAGACTTCAAAAGCCAGCTGATATGTTGCGTGTCTCTTCACCCATAATTGGATATGTAGGAGCTTTACAAAGTATTCGTTTAGATATACAAGTGCTAATGTTCCTAGCAGCATCTAAGCCTGACTGGAGTTTTGTGCTTGTTGGGCCTGAAGACACTGTTTTTTCTGCTAGTGCACTACATAATTTAAATAATGTTTATTTTATTGGTTCTAAAGATCCTGCTGAATTACCTGCATACATTAATTCATTTGATGTATGTATCAATCCTCAATTAATTAACCAAGTAACTATTGGAAATTACCCAAGAAAAATTGACGAGTACTTAGCTGTAGGAAAGCCTGTAGTTGCTACTAAAACAGAAGCTATGTCGATATTTAGTAATTATTGTTTTTTGGCAGAATCACCTGATGATTACCTTGAGATGATACAAGAAGCAATTGATACTGATTCAATAATTTTAAGTGAGAATCGAAAATCTTTTGCTGCAACACATACTTGGGAAAATAGTGTAAAAGCAATTGATCAATCTGTTATTAAATATATTAATGGTAAAAAGTATTAAAACTATTTTTTTTAAATACCTATAAAACACAATATTTGAATCTAGTTTCAATCATAACAGTCAATTATAATCATAGTCATGTTACAGAAGAATTTCTGGAAGCATTCTATCATACCAATAATTATTTACAATTTGAAATAATTGTTGTTGATAATGGCAGTTTAATTAATCCTATACCAGATTGGATTATCAAATATCCAGAAGTTCAATTTATTCGATCTGCATTTAATCTTGGATTTGCTGCTGGGAATAATTTAGGCATTGAAAATGCCATAGGTGATTTTTTCTTTTTAGTAAATAATGATACAGCGTTTACTCCAGGATTAATACAATCATTGTTAGTTACATTACAAGAGAATCCAAAAACTGCAATGGTATCTCCAAAGATTTGTTATTTTCAAGACAAATCAATCATACAATATGCTGGATATTCAGAAATGAACTATTATACAGCTAGAAATACATGTATAGGTCAATTAGAATCAGATATTGGTCAATACGATATAGGCTCACAATTAACAGGCTTTGGTCATGGAGCTGCAATGATGGTAACAAAAATGGCCATTGAGTCAGTTGGTTTAATGCGTGAAAACTATTTTTTATATTTTGAAGAATTAGATTGGGCTGCAAGAATGAAAAAACAAGGTTTTGAAATTAGAGTTAATTTTCAAGCGCTTATTTACCACAAAGAATCAATGTCAGTGGGAGCGAATAGTGCACTGAAAGCCTATTTTATGAATCGTAATCGCATTTTATTTATCAGGCAAAATGCTACAATTGGGCAAAAAATAATTTTTTATTTCTATTTTGTCTTTATTGTAATGCCTAGAAATATAATTAAATATTTAAATGATAAACAACCTAGTTTTATTCTTATTCTCATTCGAGCATTCATTTGGAATTGTATGCACCAAAAAAATAGTCGAATATTAGGGTATAAATTATAATATATGCAAACATTATTTTGGGTAAGTCTTTTTATAATTTTTTATACTTATATAGGCTATGCTATGTTACTGTTTGTCATTGTTAAAATAGTAAGAATTTTTAGGTCAAATAATAATCCATCAGCTCTTTATGAATTACCAACAGTTACGCTAATTGTAGCTGCATACAACGAAGCTTATTGTATGGAAGAAAAAATTACAAATACATTAGCATTAAAATATCCTAAAAATAAATTGTCTATTATTTTTGTAACTGATGGCTCTACCGATGAAACGCCCACAATTGTTGCAAAATATCCAAGTATACAATTACTACACCAACCAAATCGAAATGGAAAAATTGTAGCAGTACATCGTGCTATGCAAACAATTTGTTCTGAGATAACAGTTTTTACTGATGCCAATACATTATTAAATGAAACTGCTTTAGAAAAAATTTGTAAACACTATCAAGACCCATCAGTAGGAGCAGTTGCAGGAGAAAAAAGAGTTGAAATAGATACTAGTGGCGATGCTACTGCGGGAGAAGGGGTTTATTGGAAATACGAATCAAAACTTAAAGCCTGGGATTCAGAATTAAATACGGTTGTAGGTGCAGCAGGTGAATTATTTAGTATTAAAACGGCTTTGTATGTACCAGTTCCTTCAGATACCATTTTAGATGATTTTATGATTTCAATGTTGATTGTTGAAAATGGTTATCGCATAATATATGAGCCCGAAGCATTTGCAACTGAATCTGCTTCTGCAAACACCAAAGAAGAATTAAAGCGAAAAATTCGCATCGCAGCCGGAGGAATCCAATCCTTCTTAAGGCTCACTAGTCTTTTAAATCCTATTAAGTACCCAATTTTAAGCTTCCAGTATTTTAGTCATAGAATTTTGCGTTGGACGATTGCACCTATTTCAATGGTATTAGTATTCGTACTAAATTGGTTTTTTGTTTTAATTGATGCTTACTCTAGTGTTTTTGTTTTTTTACTCATTGCTCAAAACGTATTTTATGCTTTAGCACTACTAGGATGGATTTTACAATACAAGTCTATCAAAATAAAACTGTTTTTCATTCCATACTATTTTTGCATGATGAACTATGCTATACTTGCTGGTATACATCGATACTTTTTTTCAAATCAATCTGTTTTATGGGAGAAGGCGAAGCGAAAATGATTGCAATTACCCTAATTAAATGGATGGCATTTTGAAATATTTAGAACGTAAAATTGATTGATTAAATTAGATATAAATTTCATGAAAAAAGCATTAATAACAGGAATAACTGGTCAAGACGGAGCTTATTTAGCTGATTTGTTGTTAAAAAAAGGCTACGAAGTACATGGTATTAAAAGAAGAAGTTCTTTATTAAATACAAGTAGAATTGACCATATTTATGAAGATCCACATATTCCTAATCCGCATTTTATACTTCATTATGGCGATTTAACAGATTCATCGAATCTTATACGCATCATACAACAAGTACAACCAGACGAAATTTATAACCTTGCTGCCATGAGCCATGTGCAAGTAAGTTTTGAAATGCCGGAGTACACAGCTAATGCCGATGGTATTGGTACGCTAAGAGTTTTAGAAGCAGTGCGTTTATTGGGCTTAACTAAAAAAACAAAAGTATATCAAGCATCTACTTCTGAATTATATGGGTTGGTACAAGCAGTTCCTCAGTCCGAAACTACGCCGTTTTACCCGAGATCTCCTTATGCAGTAGCAAAATTATATGCATACTGGATTACGGTAAATTATAGAGAAGCATACGGTATGTTTGCTTGTAATGGTATTTTATTCAACCATGAATCTCCTTTGCGAGGCGAAACATTTGTAACGCGTAAAATAACTCGTGCAGTAGCTAAAATAGCCCTTGGTTTACAAGATACAGTGTACTTAGGAAACCTAGATTCCAAGCGCGATTGGGGACACGCAAAAGATTATGTAGAAGCCATGTGGCTGATGTTACAACAAGATCAACCAGAAGATTTTGTTATTGCCACAGGTATCACCACACAAATACGCGATTTTGCAAGAATGGCATTTGCCGAAATTGGTGTTACATTAGCATTTAATGGAACAGGTGAAAATGAAGTTGGTGTTGTAGAGCGTTCAAATGGAAAATATCCAGTTCAAATTGGTCAGGCTGTAGTAAAAGTTGATCCAAAATATTATCGTCCAACAGAAGTTGATTTGTTAATTGGCGATCCAAGAAAGTCTGCAGAAAAATTAGGATGGACTCCAAAGCATACATTGGCAGATTTAGTAAAAGAAATGGTAGCTAGTGATGTACTTATTTTTGAAAAAGACTTATTTTTAAAATCTAGTGGGTTTGATGTAAAAAATGAATTTGAATAACAATGGAGCATTCGTCTAAAATATATATTGCAGGTCATAATGGAATGGTAGGTAGCGCCATCATGCGCCAATTAGTAGCACTGGGCTATTCAAATATTGTAACAAAAAATTCTGCTGAACTTGATTTGCGCAACCAACAATCTGTGATAGATTTTTTTGAAACAGAACAGCCCGAATATGTTTTTTTAGCTGCTGGTAAAGTTGGAGGAATTATAGCGAACAATAGCTATCGAGCAGATTTTATTTATGATAATATAATGATTGAAGCGAATATCATTCATGCGGCTTATGTAAATAAAGTTAAAAAATTATTGTTTTTAGGATCATCATGTATCTACCCAAAAATGGCGCCACAGCCATTAAAGGAAGATTATTTGTTATCGGGTTATTTAGAGCAAACCAATCAGCCTTATGCCATTGCAAAGATTGCTGGCATAGAAATGTGTGATGCTTACAGGAGTCAGTATGGTTGCAATTTTATTTCTGTAATGCCCACTAATTTATATGGGCCAAATGATCATTATGATCTCGAAAAATCGCATGTATTACCTGCTATGTTGCGTAAGTTTATTGAGGGGAAAAATAGAAAAGATGCAAATATAATATTATGGGGGTCAGGCTCTCCCAAAAGAGAGTTCTTACACGTAAACGATTTAGCACAAGCCTGTTTGTTTTTAATGGAAAATTACCACGAGGCAGGCTTAGTAAATGTAGGTGTAGGAACTGATGTAAGTATTAGTGAATTGGCTAATTTAGTTAAATCAATTGTAGGTTTTGAGGGTGAAATTATTTGGGATACCAGCAGACCAGACGGAACACCCAGAAAATTAATGGATGTAACCAAGTTAACAAATTTAGGTTGGAAAGCGGCCATTGATTTACCACAAGGAATTGAATTAGTATACCAACAAATTAAAGATAATTTCTAACCAATAATTAATTAACCCAATACCTTTAAAGCCTAGCAAATGAATGTTACAATTGGTATAATAGGTTTGGGTTATGTTGGGCTACCATTAGCCATACTATTTGCAGAAAAATATGCAGTAATAGGGTTTGATATTGACGCTAAAAAAATAGATTTACTAAATAAAGGAATAGACACCAATAATCTGCAACCCTTTGCTAGTGGAACGTTTAGCAATTTACAATTTTCAAATCAATCAATAGATTTAAAATCCTGCACACATTTAATAGTAACAATTCCTACAGATATTGATGCGAAAAATTTGCCAGATTTAAGGCCTTTGCAAAATGCCTCACAACTAATTGGCGAAGTGTTACAAAATGGTATGATAGTGGTTTTTGAAAGTACTGTTTATCCCGGATTAACAGAAGAAATTTGCATTCCAATTATTGAAAAATTTAGTGGGCTTGTTTGGAAAAAAGATTTTTTTGTAGGTTATTCTCCAGAACGGATAAATCCTGGTGAGTCAAACAGGCCATTGGCATCCATTGTAAAAATAGTATCGGCAGATACAGCAGATACATTGGAAAATTTGGTTGAATTATACAGTTCAGTTATTACAGCTGGCATTTACCAAGCGCCGTCTATACGAGTAGCAGAAGCAGCAAAAGTTATAGAGAATGCACAAAGGGATTTGAACATAGCATTTATGAATGAGTTGGCATTGATTTTTGATTTGATGCAATTAGACACCCGAGATGTGTTGAAAGCCGCCGCAAGTAAATGGAATTTTCTAGCTTTTGAGCCAGGATTGGTAGGAGGTCATTGTATAGGCGTAGATCCCTATTATTTAACCTATAAAGCAGAGCAACTAGGATATTCGCCAAAAGTAATTCATTCGGGTAGAGATTTAAATAATCAAATAGGGCCATTTATTGCAGAAAAGCTAGTTAAAACCCTAAGTGCGCAAGAAAAAAATATTCCCAAATCAAGGGTGTTAATATTGGGTTGTACATTCAAAGAAAATGTAAGCGATATAAGGAATTCAAAAGTCTTTGATATTGTTAATACGCTTGCATCTTACTTAATTCAAGTAGATATTCTAGATGCAATGGTGCCCACTAATACAGCGCTTCCTTGTTCTGCCAAATTAATGGAGCATCTATCAACTGATATTCTATATGATGCCATTATACTAGCTGTAAAGCATGATTCTTTCAAACTATTACCACTAACGCAACTAAAAGCAATTTCTGTATCTGGAGATTTGAATTTATTTGATGCAAAAGCATTTTATGAGCAAACAGAAGCAATAAAAATTTGCAAACATTACTGGCGCTTGTAGTGAATTGTAGCATTAGTACTATTTTTTTGTAGTATAACTACTATACTAATTACTTTTATATTCAGCATTTCATATTATTTAATTTTAGTAAATGATAATCCTGTAAAGGGTTATAAAGAATTTTGTGTAAGCACTATTTGAATTTTTAGTAAAATTTTAGTTAAAAAGTTCAATCAAGTAGTCATTCTTATGGCAGAAATATGGTGATTGTACTACAAAATAGAATTTCACTTCTGCCATAATTTTATACAAAATCGTTAATATGGTATTCTTTACAATACCCGTTCAAACAGAATATAAAGGGAAGAAAATTACCGGCACACTAAGAGGTACCTTAATTTATTGGGAGTTTGAGTCTTATTCTAAGTTATTTGTTGAATGTTTTCCAAACAATCTTTTTACAAGTAGAACAACGCTTACAGATAAGTCAGACGCAACAGAAGCCTTGGTAGAAGCATTATTAACTACTTTCGACCATTGTATAGAACCATATTTAGTATAATTAGTAGTAATTTATATTTTTTACCAAGCTTTCAAACGTATTTGTTTTTTTCTTGCTAGATTGCACAATATAAAGCGTTTAAAAAATTTATTTTGGCTATGACAATTGAGAATTTTAAGTTATTAACATTAGAAGAAAAGCTTTCACAGCTTAAGTATAACGGTGAATTGTTAGGTTCTTACGAACGTAATGGAGAACCAAATGCACCAAAAATACCAGGAGATATTTTTGCCTTGTACGATTTTTGGGTTTATTTAAGTGAAGACGAACAAACCGTAATTCCTTCTCGAAGAAATCCTATTGTGGCAGAGCAATAACCATTTAACTTTTTATAAAGACCCCTTCATTGGGGTTTTTTTATGCAATAGCAAGAAATTGTTTATAAAAAAGCAGTTTCTTAATTCAGTCTATCCACATTTTGATTAATTTATGGTAAATCATTAGTTTCTTTAACAGTATGGTGTTTTGGAAATCTTTAATTTAGCAACGAATGAAAAACAAATTCCGCCCAATATTAGCGCTTATCATCTGCTTATTATTAAAGCAAGTCAGTTTTGCGCAACAAATGGATTCTGTATTAGCTATCTACGAAGAACAATTTCCTAGAGAGAAAATTCATATTCATTTCGACAGAACCTTGTACAATAAAGACGAAACCATCTGGTATAAATTATATTTATTAGCTGGCAATAATGAATTAACAAAGCAAAGTAAAAACGTATATGTAGCTTGGTACGATACAAGTGGAAATTTATTAAAGCAAACTGCTTCACCACTTTTTCAATCATCAGCCAAAGGCTCTTTTGAAATTCCTGCAAATTATAAGGGTGATTATATTCATGTTAAAGCATTCACTCGCTGGATGCTCAATGAAGATTCAGCTTATTTATTTGAAAAAGATATTCCAATTAATGTTGGAACAATTACTACAAAAACAAAAAAAATATTTGCCAAAACCAAACTAGAGGTTTTTCCAGAAGGCGGGTTTTTGGTACAAGGCCTTACCAATCGAGTAGCATTTAAAGCGACCAATCCATCGGGCTTACCAGTAATAATTAAGGGCTTTGTTTTGAATGATAAAAATAAAGTTGTTGATACTTTAAAAGTGGCACATGATGGTATGGGCATTTTTACTTTAAAGAGTAATCCAGGAGAAAATTATCAATTAAGTTTTACCGACGAAAATGCGCAAAAGATAATTTTACCTTTGGTTATTTCTAAATCAAAAGGAGTTGGATTATCTGTTACCATGGATTATGAAAAAGCGTATGTGAGTGTAGAACGAAGCAAAGAATTACCTGCTAATTTTAAGCACTTACATTTACTAGTTCACCAAAATCAACAGGTACTTTATACCGTATCATTTAAAGGAGAAGATAAATTATTACAAAAAGCAACTTTGCCCATAGACGAATTGCAAACAGGAATTGTACAGTTTTCATTATTTACTGAAGACTGGATTCCACTAGCAGAACGCATTGTTTTTGTCAATAATCGTTTGCACGAATTCAATGCAAAAATGAGTGTGCCTATTATTAATATGGCCAAGCGAGGCAAGAATGTTATTGAAATTTTAATATCAGATACCGCAGCTACCAATATGTCAATTGCAGTAACAGATGCATCAATTGTAACGCCCGAAAATCAAACCATTTATTCAGACTTTTTATTGAGTAATGAAATCAAAGGCAAAGTATACCATCCTGCATATTATTTTTCTAGTGATGCGGATAGTGTTGCTGCGCATTTAGATTTAGTGATGCTAACCAATGGATGGAGAAGGTATGATTGGGATAAAATAAAATCTGGATTGTTGCCAGAATTGAAATATCCCAAAGAAACTGGATTTATGAAATTAACCGGAAAGGTTTTTGGCAATCAAGCACTAAAAACAACCGCCAATTTACAACTCAATTTAATTGTAGCGGCTAAGGATAGTAGTACTAAAATGCTTTTTTTGCCAGTTGAAAAAGATGGATCGTTTCAAGAAAATAGTGCCTTCTTTTTCGATACAGTAAGGGTGTATTATAGTTTTAATAATAATGCAAAGTTAACCGATCAATTACAGGTACATATTGAAAATGGCTTGTTGATGCAGCAGTATAGAAAAATTGATTTTAATAAGTCTGGCGTTTTGCAAACTTGGAATGATAGTTTGGCAAGGGCGCAACTAAATTTTTATTTATCAGAACAAGAAAAATTAAGAAGACAAATGGCTTCAGCCACTTTGCAGGAAGTAATAGTAAAATCAAAGGTTAAATCGCCCACACAAATATTGGATGAAAAATATGCCACAGGTTTATTTTCTGGTGGAGATGGTTATACTTTCGATTTAACTAATGAACCTCCAATTGGATCTTTAGATATCCTTTCATACTTACAAGGAAGGGTAGCAGGGTTAACCATTAATGGGATGGGTACACAAGCAACCATGAGTTGGCGCGGTGCTGTTCCGGATGTGTATTTGAATGAAATGAAAATGACGGTGGATATGATTCAAACCGTTGCAGTTTCTGATATTGCTTTGGTAAAAGTTTTTCGTCCGCCATTTTTTGGATCGGGTGGAGGTGGAAGTGGTGGAGCAATTGCTATTTATACCAAAAAAGGAAAATCTGGAAAGGGAGGTAATTCAAATAATAAAGGCATGGAAAATTCAATACTAGGAGGCTATTCTGTATTTAAAGAATTTTATAACCCTAATTACGAAAAGCCAACAGCCAATTTTGAAGCCGACAATAGAACAACACTTTATTGGAATCCTTATTTGTTAACCAATAAAAAAAGTCCAAGAATTAAAATCGAATTCTATAATAACGATACTAGTAAAAAATTACAGATTGTTCTAGAAGGCGTTAATACAAATGGAAAGTTAGCAAGGGTTGTAAAAACAATTGAATAATAAACAGCATTATTTTTTTGTAGAATCTCTAACAATTAATTCAGATTTTAGAATAATATTTTCGTTGCCAATCAAGGACCTTTTTTTATCTAAATTTTTAAATAAAATAGCAGCTGCTTGCTTGCCCATTTCGTAAGCAGGTTGTGTAATAGTGGTAAGTGAAGGATTCAATAACGGTGCAGTACGCAGGTTAGAAAAGCAAATTACCTTGGTGTCTTTTGGTATATTAATATTAAGCTCATTACAAACATAATAGGTAGTTAATGCTAGTTTTTCTATGGATGCAAAAATACCATCAGGAATCTTATCGGACTGAAATAGTTGTTTGATTTTTTTAATGTTGGTTTTTTCATCGCCATTACACTTAATTATTCTAGAAGCGGGGGTGTCAATATTGTGTTTATTTAACGCTTCTAAATAACCTTGTTTGCGTTTATTGTCTATTGATAGGTTTTCAGAAATTGATAAATAAGCAATATCCTTACAGCCATTTTGAATAAGGTGTTCTGTTGCGTTAAATCCACTAATAAAGTCGTCGGTAGTAATTTTTGCTGTTTCAATTTCATGACAAATTCTATCAAAAAAAACAATAGGAATACCCGATTGAATTAAATCATTTAGGTGCTGGTAAGACTGTGTAGCAGTAGATAAAGACATGATTACACCATCTACTCGTCCGTTTTGCAAATGCTTTAGAATGCTTTCTTCTTTGGCAAATTCGTCATTGGTGCAATAAATGAGTAAGTGATAGTCTTTTTCTTGTGCTACCGATTCTGCACCGCTAATGGCTTGTATAAAATAATTATTGGTTAACTCAGGTGCAATAAGGGCAATAGTTTTGCTTTTGTGATGTCTTAAAAATCCAGCATAAGGATTGGGGCTATAACCCATTTTTTGAGCAAGTTCAATAACCCTTTTTTTTGTTTCAGCGCCAATTTCGTGACTACTTTTTAGTGCTTTTGAAACAGTTGATACCGAAACATTTAATTCTTTTGCGAGGTCTTTTAGATTAACCATTGAGGGTTGATTTTATTGAATTTCGTTGCTAAATTATTATATTTCTACGAAAAAAAACTAAAACGTTTTCGCAAATATAATTTCTAATTATAGCTATATTATAATTTACACGTCTATAATCAGTAATGTTTGCGTTTATTTGCGCAATAAAATAGCAGTACTCCATGAAAAACAATTTTCCATCATATCAAAATACAGGTTATAGAATGGAACAAACCATGCGTTGGTATGGTCCTAATGATCCAGTTAGTTTATCGGATATTAAACAAGCGGGTTGTACAGGAATCGTAACTGCCTTACACCATATACCCAATGGCACCGTTTGGACTGTAGAAGAAATCACCAAAAGGAAAAATGAAATTGAAGCGGCAGGCTTGGTTTGGAGTGTGGTAGAAAGTGTTCCAGTACACGAAGCAATTAAAACGCAATCGGGCAATTTTGAACAGTATATCAGCAATTACCAAATTTCTATAAAAAATTTAAGTGCTTGTGGTATTAAAACAGTGACCTATAATTTTATGCCTGTTTTAGACTGGACAAGAACTGATTTGGCCTATACAGTTGCAGATGGCAGTAAAGCACTTCTATTTGAGAAAGCAGCTTTTATTGCCTTTGATGCCTTTATATTAAAAAGAGCTGATGCCACTAATGATTATTCTGCCATAGATATGCAACGTGCTCAAGAGCGTTTTGCTACAATGACTGAAGCAGATAAAAATTTATTGCAAAGAAATATTATTGCAGGTTTACCAGGTAGTGAAGAAAGTTTTACGCTTGAACAATTTCAAGCAACATTAGATACCTATAAAAATATTGATGCGCCAACATTAAGGGCACATTTAATTTATTTCTTACAACAAATAATACCCGTTGCAGAAGCCGTTGGCGTGAATATGGTAATTCATCCAGATGATCCTCCTTATGCTATTTTAGGCTTGCCACGCGTAGTTAGTACTGCAGCAGATATTGATGCCCTAATTGCAGCTGTTCCGTCTTTAAATAATGGTCTTTGTTTTTGTACAGGTTCCTTTGGTGTTCGTGCCGATAATGATTTACCTGCAATGGTCAAGCATTTTGGTGAGCGCATTAATTTCTTGCATTTAAGAAGTACTAAGCGCAATGAATTTGGCGATTTTTACGAAGACAATCATTTAGAAGGAGACGTTGATATGTATGCCGTGATAAAGGAAATTGTAGCTGTTATGCAAACGCGCAAAATTTCTATAGCAGTAAGGCCCGATCATGGACACCAAATGCTAGATGATTTACACAAAAAAACAAACCCAGGTTATTCTGCCATAGGTAGGTTAAGAGGATTGGCTGAAATAAGAGGCGTTGAATTAGGCGTACTCAGAAGCATTTAAAATACCCAATTCCAATCCGCGCAATTCTGCAAGGCCACGTAG
>Ga0214919_10002460_pt1 | contig 29153 bp, 23 predicted proteins | sample LL1503_MetaG_FD_177994 | JGI IMG/M metagenome (GOLD analysis project Ga0214919, IMG submission 177994) | Freshwater microbial communities from Lake Lanier, Atlanta, Georgia, United States - LL-1503 | ecosystem: Environmental > Aquatic > Freshwater > Lake | place: USA: Georgia | collected... | reverse complement strand
GGGGAGCAGGGGTGGGCGGAGTAGGAGCAGGAGTGGGAGTGGGAGCAGGGGTGGGCGGAGTAGGAGCAGGAGTGGGAGCAGGAGTAGGAGTGGGAGCAGGGGGTGTAGGATTGTCTGGCGGTGGCGGCGCAGAAGTGTCCCGGGGACCTCTAATTCGCATTCATTACATGTAATTAATGTGTAATTACAGCGTTTAATCATGCGGCATTATGATATTTGTTTCATAAAATATAATATAGTGATTATGTTAACACATATTATATTTACTTTTGCAATTAATAAGGTTTGGGTTTAGGTTTAAATGGAGCCTCAAAATGACAAAAACCAGGATTTAGTAAATGTTCAACAAAAGATCGCAACACTTGATCAACTGCTTGCGAACTACAATCAATTGTACACAACATATTTGCAGGAAGTTGAATCTGAAGTAAACAAAAAACAACAACGCAAGTATCCGTACACTGTAAAAAACCCGAACGCATTTGAAAACACAATCACGCCAGCAGTGCCGTTTCCATCCAATGGCACTGAAGACGCCTGTTTCAAATCTTGCATTAATGATGACAAATGCACGTATGCACTTTATTCCAATTCTGGGTGTGGCATTGATTGCAATCCGAACAAGTGCTTGATGTATGGTGCAAATGCAGACGGAATTGTGCCCGTCGCAGAAGTGGAATCCACTGTGTCCAAGTGCCCTGTGTCGTCAGGCGAAACAGATGCTTGGTGCAAAGCATTCAATAATCCGGTCATTAATTCAATTATTCCGGTTTTGGTGCTGCGTGCAGGCGGCACGAATTGGCGCACTTTATTGAGTCAAATGCCGAAAAGCACTGCCAATGCAGCCGATGCACCAATGTCCGTGGATTTGACAACAAATGTACAAACATGGGACCCCGACTCCCAGTTTTCGGACGTGAATTATGCAGCAGGCAATGAAATCAGTTTGCAATTCCGCTACTTTGCGGAATATTGGCTGAATGCGTACAACCTTCAATCGGGAAGCACGCCGGTCTTTGCAGGACAAGGCGCAATTGGAACATTCGCATTTGCGAAATTGTCCCCAAATTCACAGTGCAATTGGCATGACACCAACCAGTGCATTTTCAAGGATTACACGGTAAACGGCGGGAATTGCACGAACCAAAGCAACAACAATTCCTCCTATTCTGTGCCTGGGCTGGCAACTTATAACGCGTCTGATTTGATGGGTTGGCTTCAAGCATTGTATAACAGGAATGAGGGAAATGATCCGGCCAAAGGTGAAGCGGCGAATGTGTATGACTATTGGAATAAGTGCAGGTCCGTGCCGGGGTATGAATTTCTCAACAACCTCAATTTTGCAAATAAAAATCCTGGCCAGGCTTCGGATAACAACAATAATAGTGGCACATCATATGTGGGAACATTCGGAGGGCGAACCATGATGTGGAACAGCGAATCCCCGTCAACGGGGGGTGTTGCAGCCGGATTGCAAACTGCCATTACACTGGCATCCAATACCGCATCATCTAAATTCAAGCGCAATTACTCCGCATTTGAAAAACAGGTTTGGAGCGTCACGCCCAACATGAATGCCATGATGGGGCAAATACCGCCGCAAGTGGCCCAAATTTCTGTGCCAAGTTGGAAATTCTTAGGGCTGCAAGATTCGGCAACGGCGTGCCAGACCGCTGCAATGAATGATCCCTACTACGTGTACACCACGGCCACTTATTTCAATGCATCTTACAACAATCCAACAAATGGCAACAATGCATTTGCCCGCGCATGCTATGGGAATGTGGCAGGCGCACCTCCATCCACCACAGTGTCAATGCAGGACACCAATGTGCAGAGCATGACACCCCCTTATGGATACACTAAACTGGGTGGAAAAACCGGCATTGTCATTTTGAAAAAGATGTACCAACTCAATAAACAAATAATGGCATTGACCGACGATCTGAAAATTTCCAAACCTGCAACCAAACCTGCAACCAAACCTGCAACCAAAAACATAAGGGAAGGATATACGGTTGATAAGACAAAAGAGGAAGGAATTAAATTAAATGAAATAATTAACAAGAATATCTTTTTAGAGGCAGACACAATTCAATCCGAGCGGTTGCTGTTGCATTCACGCATCAAAATGGGTGTTGGAGTTGTTTTGGGAATATTCATGGGATATCTTGCATACCGTTTTTTAACAATGAATGATGACTTGCCCAATGCAATTCAAGAAAAACTCGGATCAGAAATGCCGGCAGTGGCCGATGCAGCCACTGCCGTAGCCACTACGGCGGCCACAACATCCAATGCAATAGATGAGGGCATGAGTGACGTGAGCAGAACAATTAGTGAATCTTTAAGCAAACCAATGAATGCAATGAATGGCAACAAATAACACCATTGTCATGCAAATGTGTTAAATAATAATATTTGTAATTAATAATGGACTAACAAACTTCACTCAATTATCAATATAATTATCACAATATCTCTCAACAATGACCTCCAAACTGTCACATGGGTATGATAAGGTTCCTTCCAACAATGCCGAAGACGATTTGCGCGGATTAGATCAATCCGAGAAAGAATACAACCGAATGATAAGTCAACACATGACATATCATAGAACGCTGATGGATGATTTAATCAGGATGTCTTCTGAGTCTGGTTCTGGTTCTGGTTCTGGTTCTGGTTCTGGACCTAGAGAACTTCTTCAAGAGCAAATAAATCAGGCCAATCAGACCAATGTTATTCGTGGAATAGGAACCACAATTGGAAATTTAAACACCACCAATCAACAACTAATTAGGTCCGCTTCAGGGTTTGCGGATAACACCGAAAAAAAGGCAACGCAAATATCCCAATTGAATGATGTTATAATGCAAAATACTTCCAAACTCAATCAGGATATAAAATCGTATCAGGCGCTAGTGTCATCAAATAATGAAGCAAAAGAAGGATTTGATGTAAAGGGGTTAGGGTTGGGAAATGCAAGAGCATCCAGCGTAACTACGGCACCGACAACCAGCGTAACTACGGCACCGACAACCAGCGTAACTACGGCACCGACAACCAGCGTAACTACGGCACCGACAACCAGCGTAACTACGGCACCGACATCAAGACGACCATCAAGCATTGATGCTGCTTTAGAAGTAAGCGACATTGTAAAAGAAAGTCATAAATATGCACTTGTCATATTTGGAATTTTAGCAACATATGTGTTGTATAAAACCTTAAAAAATTTGTGATATAAATTTAGCGCTGCACAGCATGTACGGCCTGGAAGTCTGCAACGCTATTTTTTTTTCGTTCATTGGGTGGCATGCGACGGGCCTGATGAAATAATTAAATAAACAATTAAATAATATAATACTTGTTAATATTAATACTGATTATTAATATTGCATCAAATAATAAACACACACAATGCCTTCATCATCTGATAGACTAAGCGCAGCACAAAAACAATTGCTAAAAAGCGTTCAACACCTTCAAGATGCTCAAGTGGAAAATTTGAATGAATACGCCAATGCTCAAGATGACAATGAACGAAAAAGGATCATGGACAAAATGAAAAAAAATGAAGTGTTGCGAGCCAATTTATTAGGATCTGCAAGCGCCGCAAGCGATGTGGTGACAACGGCTGCCCTCTCCGCTAACGATGCAGAACACAATATTCAAGTGCTGGTGACATTTGCCGAACAACGCCTAAAAGAGGCGGAAGAACAAGTTGATGCCGCTCAACGCGATTATAATGGAAAGAAACGCATGATTGATCTGAATACCTATTACGGAAAACGGTTCATGGCACAAGCTGGCGTCATGAAAATTTTTATTTACATGTGCATTCCTGTCCTGATTTTAGCAGTTTTAGCGAACATGGGGCTGTTGCCTAATTACATTGCTGGATTCATCATCATTGCAATTGTAGTGATAGGAATAATTTACATTTACGCTGCAGTGCACGACATCAATCGTCGCGATAAGATGAATTTTGATGAATATGAATGGGAATTTGACCCATCACGTGTGGGACCCATTGTAAATCCGAACTATGGCAGCACAACTGGCAGCGCAACTGGAAGTGGCAACATCGGCTGCTACAATGGCAATTGCTGCGGTTCATCCACCAATTGGGATTCCAGTGCACTGAAATGTGTGCCAAACCCCGGGCCAACAACAGCGCCAACCGGAGCAAGTTCAAGAGCGAACAGTGTATATAGTTCTCAACCACATTATTTATTAGGAGATTTGAATGCCCCCAATTAATATTAATACGGCAAATACTGCATGACCGAGTTTTCATATGCAGTGACCTTGAACGCATCATTGTATCCTTCCACGTATACGGTGTCTCCGGTATAAACATTGTCGCACCCGTAATCGTTCGTGCAGCTGCGCCCCTTCACCGAAATCGGCAGCTTGATGAAGTTGCTCTTTTCGCTGATGGTATAAAATTGCCACTTGTCACGGTTTCGGAAAAGAGGGCGCCCCATGAGAGGCAGGATGGTTTCCGGACCGTTGATGCGCGTCAAAATTCCCACCTGGCGATACGCCGCATTGGCCGTTCCCTGCGTGCTCACATTGATTGGCACCACTGGACCACGAATGTCCATTGTCGTCGTCGCGCGGTCGTCGCGCAGCGGGGGCACATACGGATTCAACAGCACGTCTTCTTGTGCATTACTCACGCCATAATTGGCGCGTGACTGAAACATGGACGGGTGCTGCTGCTGCTGCTGTTGCTGCTGCTGCTGCTGTTGCTGCTGCTGATGCTGTTGCTGCTGTTGCTGCGGTTGCATTTGCATAGTGGACATGTGTGGTCCTACAAAATATACAATGAGTACAACTGCAGCAATTGTCAAAATGGTAAGGGACACGTTTTCAATGCAGAACACGCCGGGCGGGCAGCGTTTGTTGGGCATGGAGTACGTTCTCATGTTTGGATTGTTGAGTTTTATGAATGTTTGATAAGAGAGAAAATGAGGGATATTGTTCGTGTTGTGATTGTGTTAATTTAGAATTTAGATAAATTAAATTATAAGTGACTATGTGGTCTTATAATTTAAATATATAAAAAATCTCTCACATGGGGTTTAGACCGAAGAAGGTCCTGGGGTTGCTGCGGCACCGCCGCCCATGCCGATCTTTCCGAGCAGTCCATCAATGCCCTTCATGTTGAACTTGTCCAGAAAACGCTCGGCGGTTTCAAGAAAGGGTTGCATGGTTTTAATGTTGTCCATCAACACCTTCTGCTGTTTAATTACTTCTTCGGTTTGCGACTTCATTGCACCACTTGATCCAATGTTCTGCAGAGCATCATGCGCTTTTTCCATTTGGGCATTCGTTTGAGCCTTCGTGCCGGGGAAAGGGGAGGCACTGCTTTCATCATCTTCACCGTCATCATTGAATTTGGCTGGTGCGAGCTTGCCGTTCATGCCCTCCTTCTCTCCGCTCGTTTTTTTTGAATTGGTGGGGGTTGGCTTTGGTGCGGCAGATGGTTCCGGTTCAAGTGCTTTGGCTGGGGCGACAACGACAGCTTTGGCTGGGGCGTCATTGACAGCGGCGTCTTTAGCAGCATCCTGGGTCTGCATGCCTTCCCTAGCATTCATTCTGCTAAAATAATTAACTTTAGAAACCATGAGAAAATTCGTTGCCAGAATGGAGATCAAAAACACAATCACCATGTTCTTCGTGAAAAAGGTGCTTAAATAAGCGACAATTGCGAAAAACAGGACCGCTTCAAAATTGCCCATCATCAAATAGCCGACAATGTTTATAACTGCAATCACAAGCATGATGTACAAAACATTTTGGTCGGTGGCCAATGAAGATGCCCGGGCTTCAACCGTCTTGAGTCCGCTTGCAACCGAACGAGAGATGCTTTTCAAATTTGAATTCATGAGCACGTTTATGTGTATTATGTTGTATGTATATATTATTATTATTATTATTATTATTATTATTGATAAAATAATAATGATATTTATGTTTTAATTTTTTAAAATTTTATTATTTTAATATGTGTGCCAAATTTCGCGCATAATTGGTCGGAAGTGTGCGTTTACTGCACGATGGTTTTCCCAATAAAAACGTGAAGGAATTGAAACGATCGCCGTATTCAAACCGTTTTTGTCCGTAATACAGTGCAAATCCGACAATGCCGTTGCATATTAAGATGTAACTTAAAATCTTGTCAATTCGCTCGTATTTTTGCTTTAAAGATGGATCGGCTGCGTGCGTCATCTTGTTGATGACGATGAATTTTATGCACAGAATAACAAAAAACAGCAGGAAGAAATTTTTGTCCATTCGGGTCAACACAATGAAGAGGCAATACAGCGCAATGACCTTGAAAACCACGCGGTTGGTTAGCTCAGACTTGTTGGTTAGAACAATTGCAAAAAATAAAATAAAAAACGCAAGAAAATGTTTATAGTATATGTTTTCTGTGAACACTTTTTGAACCTGACACGGGAACAATTGCGCCACAAAGTTTCCGCCTAAAGTCACAAAAAAAATAAAAAGGGGATCCACTACGTTTAAATCCAAATCCAAATTCAAATCCAAATCCATTGTTGCATGGGGGGGTTATAAATGTATTGTATATTTTTTGTATATTTTTTAAAACAACATTTTCAAAAAAAATATAATGCAATTATATAACGAATTGTATTATGAGTAAATACCCCCCCTCCGGTCGCTCCTCCGAAGACCCCCAAGTAATATCGGATCCTTCTACAGACTTTGATTTACCACCAGAAGCTAGTACATATACACCAACTCCTGATGACAAAGTGGCGATCTTTGCGGGCATCACTCAGCTCATCAAACGTAATTTAGATGAGATTAGGTCAACCTCACCACTATCAGATGATACGGTGTTTCAGATGGTTAGCAAGATCATGAAGCAGTTTAACACATCTGGAATTAGGGGGGGTTTCCGGAAATCAAACGACCCCCTAGTAGTAGAATTTAAAAAAAAATTTTATGAACTGGTCTTTGCAGTCATGGATAAATGGATGACCGAGGAGCCTATTACAAAGGATAAAATGGATTGGATTGCGCACTATGTCAATTCTATGAATCAATCTGAAATATCGGAGAAATACAAGGGGTTGATGATAAATAATGCCACATTCATGGAATTTATTCGTACTCATCGTGATGATCTTAACCAATTAAAATATAATGGCTTGTTTCTTGTGTTAAAAAAGTTACAAGAACCACAACAACCACAATTAGTATCATCAGTAGCTGCAGCAGCACCAGTGGCATCCGCAAAACAAGAGGCAGCCGATCGTTTGCTTCAATTAATTAAAGGATTAACCATTGATGAGTTAATGCGCCAGCAAGCAATCACTGACATCGCCACTTTATTGAACATGAGCACAAATGGTGGCTCTCGCAAAAGGCGAAGCATCAAGCCCAAGAAGTACCGGAAAACAAAGTCCCGGAAAACGAAGTCCCGGAAGACGAAAGTTTATTATACAATGCCGCTAACATACATGCAATGTCGGGACACCAAATGCACCCCTGAACGGATTATGAACAAGGAACGCGCAGTCTACATGCAAACGCTGAAACGCAAGTGTTCGCTGGCGGCGATAAAGAATAATCCATCCAATCAAGCCATTCAGGCTCACTCTGCATGCGCAACGAAGCATTACAATGGGTCGCGTTTAAAACCGATGGACGACAAACAGGCCAAGTGCTCAAAAAAGAATTGCGACCACTTGATTCGGTTTGGGGGAAAGAAGCGCACCATGCGAAAGAACTCCAAGCGGGTTAATAAGGGGGTTTAAGGAGGGTTAAGGGGACTCAAGGGGGTTTAAGGGGGGAGCTCGTCTCCCCCCTTTTAGATGGTCGGGATGAACTCCCAGTTCAGCTCCTCGCAGATCTTCTTCCAGATTTCGTCCTGTTCAATGCGCTTCTCTCGGTCCTTCAGCATGGGAAAGTACGGCAGGAACTCGCGCTGGTCCAGCAGCTCGCACAGCTTGTACACCGTGTAGTAATAATTCAGGAAGTTGACGCGGTCTTCCGGGCAGAATTTCGCGTACGGCCCTTGAATCTCCATGAACAGGTTGCACAGCGTTTCCTCCAGCTCGGGCGACATGACCGGCGGTTTGATGCCCAGCTTCTCCTTGATGAATGGGATGTGCTCGTAGTACTTGTTGTACCCCAGCTTCTTCAGAATCTCTTTGGCCTTCTTGTCGGTGAGTTGCGTGTGCAGATCAATTCTCTCTTTTTTTATCTGGTGCTTTATGTTTTCCAGCACGTCCGGCGGAATCTGCGTGGTTTCCTTGGCCTGGAACTGCGCCAGAATCTCCTTGAAGTGGTTGATGCGCTTGTAAGCGTAAAAACACGCCTCGTTTGGGGGCTCCTTGTATGACGGTTTCTCATTTTCCACTAGGTAACTCACGTGCATTGAACAGTTGTTGCACACCATAATGCCTTCATTTTCCACCGGGATCATTTCACCCGAGTGGCAGTACCGGCACACGTCCGTCTGAAACACGTATTTGCTGATGTCAATGTACGACGGGTCCAGATTGGTCAAGTACCGCTGCACGTTGCTCTGGTTTATGCGCTTCAGCTGATCTTCTTTGGACGCGGCACTCTCCACCCGAAAAAAATCATTCAGTATTTTAGTTTTATTATTTCCATTGCATATTTGCTGCTTGTTTTCAAAGTAATCAAAAATGATTTCGTTGTTGTCCAGATAATAATTCTTGCACCGTTGCTGGTGTTCGTAAATGGTGACCCGGAGCTCCTGTATCCGTTCCCGCATGTCAATCGCATTGGGAATATTCGGATTTGAAATCAACTGCTGCTGCAGCGCCCGCCGTTCTTTGACCAGTTTAGGAATTGTTTCCGATTTTAACTTTGCAATCATGGATTGATTTTCTCGGTGCTTGCTGTCCAGAGTGACGATGCTCTTTTCATTAAGCACGATTTTTTTATTGGTTTTTTGTTTGAACGAATTATTGGGAGGAGACATGGATAGTGGGTGCAATGGCGCAATTGAAATAGCAAACGATGATTGTATTGCCACTTATACATTTAATATATTATTTAGCGTATTGTTAATCATATATTATTTATCATTTTTATAATAAGTTGATAAGTTGAGAACGAAGCGGATAGATAACTAACCGAACCGAATGCACCAACTGCAACAGAACGCACTGCTTAAAACCGAATTGGCCCAAATGTCATTTTTATTGAAGCATTTAGAACAGAAATGGGGCATAAAAAAACGCAACGATGTCTACATTCTAAAACAACCCGCCAGCGGCTCCAAACTGATGTACACTGCATCTTATTTGGACGCGCATCATGCCCTGAATTCAATTCATCATGATTCCATTGAAATTAAGCAAATTCAATTAATGACGTTTTTGCACAATGCACTGGAAGATGGATGGAACATTAAGAAACATGCGGATGCCCCGAATAAATACGTGTTTATGAAAAAACACAACGGGCACCGCGAAATATACGAAGATGACGAATATTTGACTCAATTCATAAAAAGCAACCTTCGGTTGCAGTGACAAAGACATTGAATCATTATTTTATTTTTAGGAAATGCACATTTTGATTGCAGAGCAAAATGTGCAATTATTAAGTTTAATTCATTTGTTTTTCCGATTTTTTTTTCTTTAGGCATATTATAACCACAACAACACAAAATGGGAGGAGGATTAATGCAGCTTGTCGCCTATGGCGCCCAAGACGTTTACTTGACTGGCAACCCCCAGATTACTTTCTGGAAGGTTTCTTACAAACGCCACACCAACTTTGCCATGGAGTCCATTGAGCAGACTTTTAACGGCCAGGCTGACTTCGGTCGCCGTGTCACTTGCACCATTTCCCGCAACGGTGATTTGGCTTACCGCACTTACCTGCAGGTCACTCTCCCCGAGATCAACCAGCAGATGAAGTCCTCCGCTCAGGACGGTGTTTATGCCCGTTGGCTTGACTTCCCCGGTGAGCAGCTCGTCTCTCAGGTTGAGGTTGAGATCGGTGGCCAGCGCATTGACCGCCAGTACGGTGATTGGATGCACATCTGGAACCAGCTCACCCTGACCGTTGACCAGCGCCGCGGCTACTACGCCATGGTCGGCAACACCACCCAGCTCACCTACATCACTGATCCTTCTTTTAACGATGTTGATGGCCCTTGCCAGGCTACCGCCCCTCGCCAGGTTTGCGCTCCCCGCAACGCCCTCCCCGAGACCACCCTCTACGTGCCCTTCCAGTTCTGGTACTGCCGCAACCCCGGTCTCGCCCTCCCCCTCATCGCTCTTCAGTACCACGAGGTCAAGATCAACCTTGACATCCGCCCCATTGACGAGTGCTTGTGGGCCGTTGGCTCCCTCCAGTGCGGCGCCGGCATCCGCACCGCCGCCGGTGGCAAGGTCGTCACCGCTTACAACCAGTCCCTTGTTGCCGCCTCCCTCTACGTGGACTACGTCTTCCTGGACACTGATGAGCGCAGGCGCATGGCCCAGAACCCCCACGAGTACCTCATCGAGCAGCTCCAGTTCACCGGTGACGAGTCCGTCGGTTCCTCTTCCAACAAGATCAAGCTCAACTTCAACCACCCCGTTAAGGAGCTCATCTGGATCGTCCAGCCCGACAGCAACGTTGACTACTGCTCTTCCCTTGAGTGCGGTCAGCTCCTCTACAACCTCCTCGGCGCCCAGCCCTTCAACTACACCGATGCCGTGGATGCCCTTCCCAACGCCATCCACTCCTTCGGCGGCAAGGAGGCCACCGGCCTCACCACCCAGTCCTTCATCAACGACAACCTGTTCAACGATGCTGCTGCGGTTGACACGTATGGTCCCGGCTGGTGGAACGGTGCCGTTAACAACAACACCAATGCTCCCGTAAACCCCGTCTGGTACTCTGGTCCCAACTTTGCTGGTGAGGGTGTTCAGCCCCCCTACAATGGCAACCCAGCCCAGATTGGCTACCTTGAGAACTCCGGCGTCTCCGATGCCGGCGCCTTCGTCCTCGCCGAGACCGCCCTCCTCCTCCACTGCTGGGGCAACAACCCCGTCGTCACCGCCAAGCTCCAGCTTAACGGCCAGGACCGCTTCTCTGAGCGTGAGGGTTCCTACTTCGACACCGTGCAGCCCTACCAGCACCACACCGCCACTCCCGACACCGGTATCAACGTTTACTCGTTTGCCCTTCGCCCCGAAGAGCACCAACCCAGCGGCAGTTGCAACTTCTCTCGCATTGACAACGCTACTCTCCAGCTTGTTCTCTCCAACGCTACCGTTGAGGGTGTCAAGACTGCCAAGGTTCGCGTCTATGCTACCAACTACAACGTTCTCCGTGTCATGAGCGGCATGGGAGGCCTCGCTTACTCCAACTAAACGCATTATGCTCACAGTTTTTTCATGTTATTTATTAGATAATATGAAACCATAAACGGTGGTGTAAGTAAAACTTACATCACGAAAAAAACATCAAACATTTTATTATAAACGGTGTGTTGTCAATACTGTTGACGACACGAAAACAAGCAGATTTTCAGTATCAGCGGTGGTGTAGATACTATGGACATCACAAAAAAAACAAACCAAAATCATTTTATCATTTCGTTTTCAATTTCTCAGTAATTGCAAAATGAATTTTTCCAATCAATTCAAACACGTTGAACTGCGGGTCAAATGGGTTAAACCGAATAAATTCGCAATGTAAATTTTGTTTTAACACAGTTTCTCTCATTTCATCCTTTGTTTTATTTGTTTCACTCATGTGGTGCAATTCGTCGCATTCAACTGCAATCTTGTACTCAATGAAATATAAATCAATTCTATATTTGTCGCATGCGAATTGTCTACAAATATTTTCAGATCGGAATGCAGACAATAGGTTTGTTACAACATCCAATTCAATGCATGGAAACCATTTTCTTGCAATTTCCATGCCCAACAATTCATTCATTTTCATTGATTCGCTGCTCCTTGATGCAGATAGTAATTTTTCCAATCCTTTGTGCGTCAAATGACAAACAAGCTGATTTCCACCTTTGGTTGGCGTTTGTTGACAACATTTTTCACTGAAATCATAGGTTCGCGTTATTGAACGAATGTTTATTAACTTCAATGCATTTGCAATGTCATTTGCTCTATATAATGCATATGGTTCGGCATCTTGCAGTGATACATTCACATTGGAGTAATGCGCCTTGATGCGCAAAGCACATGCATGTTCATGTTCTTTTTGAGTCATTTTATATTGGGTTGTGTTGTTGTACATCATTATGATATACTTAATATACTTACATATTGTTCAATTTTTAAATGAAATTTTAAATAAGATTCGTGCGTTTTTATTTATCAATACAATGTAATGTCAAATGCAATATATTGTTCCTTTAAAAATCGCATGTGCGCTCCTGATTTTAATGCTCGTTTCGGCTGCACTGCAAAACCGATTCGTCGGTGCCGAGCAAAACCGAATAGGTGCTGGTGCTGATACTGATGCCCAGCCTAATTCAAAGAATGATGTGCCCATTGTGTCCACACCGTTCAAAAACTTATTTGACGATCAAGGCACCCCCTTGAATGTGATCCTGATTGCGGCCCCCTTTCGCACCGAGGAGGACGAGCAGGCGTACGAGAAGTATCGGCGCCAGGGGCTCTCCTTTTGCGGCATATCCAGCTACATCAATTTCCCCGGTCACATTGAGAACCCGCACGAGGACCGCTTCCACGAGGAGCGCGGGCACGACTATCCCGCCATGGTGTCGGCGTGGCTGCACTGCTTTAGGGACCCGCCCACCAATCTGCGGAAGTCCGGGCTGCCGCTCATGCTGCTCGCCGAATCCGATTTGAAGGACGCCGACGCGTACAAGCCCGACCCTTCCATTAAAAAAGAATACGACTTCATGTACGTGTGCCTGCAGGACAACGACAAGTGCGAGCCGGGGTGGCAGTCGTACAATAGGAACTGGGACCTGGCCAAGCAGTGCCTGGAAATCATGTGCGGCGAGTTCGGCCTAAGAGGCGTGCTGGTCGGGCGCACCAATTGCGAATTCACGAAGAAGTGCAACGGCATTGTGAAGGTCGTGCCGTTCCTAGCGTTTGACGAATTTCAGCGAGAGATGCAGAAGTGCCGCTTCCTGTTTGTGCCGAACATTGCGGATGCCTCGCCGCGCGTCATCACGGAGGCCATCTGCTATGACATGCCGGTTCTGGTGAACCGCAACATACTGGGCGGCTGGCACTATGTTGAGCCTGGCATCACGGGCGAGTTCTTCACGAGCGCGCGAGACATTGTGCCAGCGCTGCGCAAACTTACCACCACTCATCGGAATGCGTATGCGCCGTGCCGGCACTTCATGCGGCACCACGGCAAACACCGCGCCGGCCGTCGCCTGGCTGCATTTTTAAAGCAGCATTACCCAGACCTGAATAATCGGCGCATGAAATACGCCACGATCACGATTTGACATGTGATCACTAAGGAATGATGTAATAATTATAAGCAAAAAATCATATAAATCCAAATTAAATGTTAATTCATGTAATTTGCAAAATGGAAATTCTTGCGTTGTTGTCACAATATGAAGGACACTATAAGTGCAATTTAAAACAGATCAATGAGTTTTTCAAGGAATTGACGAAATCAAAATCAAACACATTCAACATTGAACATTATTCGGATTTCATTGAGGCATTCAAATGCTGCAATTCAATTGGAATATGCAGCATATTAGCCCAATTCGCTGTAAACAGTTACATTTTATACAATGATGTTGCTGAAATTGAACGAGATCGCAAGTATTACAAAAAAATAATTAAACACATGATAAAACACACCGGACCCATCTACCCGGACATAAATACATTGCAAATGTATGTAAATCAAAATAATTCTTATTTTTATGGTTATCATGATTCAATCAACGTTGAAATTTTCAAACTTATTGCAGAACTTCAAATTAACTTGTGCCCTGACCTTCTTTGCAATGGTTTGGTTAAACCAGGTAAATCCAAAACAATAGAAGGAGCAGCAGGATCATTGGAATGCTGCAACACATTCAACTCAATCCGCCGAATTAAAGTAGGATTTATTTCAGATTTCGTCGTTTCGCGGCATTCTGTTGCGAAGGACCGATTGGGCATCATTAAACATTTGTACAATGATCCCGAGTTTGATGTAAAAATAATGTCTCGCAAAGCAGAAACTGATGCATTTTTTGATATCATTGCATTTAAAAATATGAATCCGACGGGTTTGATTGTGAAAATGGACAATGAAAACATCGTTGAAAATCGGCAACAGATCGCCGATCAACAATTTGATATCATTGTGTATCCTGAGATCGGAATGTGTTCAAAAAATAGATGGATTGCTTTTTCACGGCTTGCCCCCATTCAAATCGCCACTTGGGGGCATTCCGACACATCTGGATTGCCCAATATTGATTATTTCGTTTCATCCAAATACTTCAATTCACCGGATGATCAGGATCAATACAGTGAAAAATTAATTCTTTTCAATTCACTGGGCACTTATTATCATGACATTTGCAAGGTTTTCCCCGATTTCGCAAACCATGATTCCACTGCATTTCGCGAAAAAATAATTGAAAAAACCGGTGTCAAAAATCCGAATATATATGGATGCCTTCAAAGTTTTTTCAAGACACATCCTTCATTTGTCAAAATGTTGGATGACATTTTAAAAATGGATCCCAATGGCGTCATTGTGATTTTATCTGCAAAAGACGACAGTTGCATGGACACTGAAAAACATATGAAATACATTAATGCAGGAATCACACACTATAATCGCTTGTATTTCGTGTACCAATCTCCATTCACACAGCATGTACTTGACATTAAAAATTGCGACTTAATACTGGACTACTTTCCGTTTGGTGGATTTAATTCCACAATTGAATCATTTTCTCTTGGTAAAATATGCATAACTCGTCCGGGACGCCGCATTAGTGGCAAATTTACCAAAGGATTGTATGAAAAAATGGACATAAATGAATTCATATGCCAAACGCACGAAGAATATGTTAAAAAAGCAGTGGAATATGGCACAAATTGTGAAAAAAGAAAAGAATATGAAAATTGCATTGCTGATAACATTCATAAGATATTTGAAGAAACTGAAAGCGTGGATGAATGGAAAGAACTGCTAATAAATCTACATAATGGAAATAAATTGAATTATTGAGAGGTGTTATAGGCTAAATGTTATTTTAAAAGCATTTAAAGCGACATTCATTTAATTGAATAACCAAAAAATTGAAAGGTTGTCCGATTTTGTCAAATTTTCAACAGCAATAGCAACCATCGCAAATCGCAAATCGCAACAACAGCCATCGCAACAGAAACAGAACCAACAATGATTCGCTCCACACAATCAAATCCCGCTCCCTCTCCCGGTTTTGGAAAGAATGCCGGCAAAAACAAGAAGAAACGTGCCAACCAGAGAAGGCGTGCGGCCGCAAAGGCAGGAACAGGAACCTCGGGAACAATGACGTCGCAGCTCGGCGCCAGTCGTGCGACGGTTCCCCAGTGGTGCAAAATTGACATTGACCAGGTGGCAAACCATGCGGGTGGGTTTGTGTGGAAATTGTCCGATCTGGAACACGCCCGGCGCTACTTGATCATGGGTGCCAAGGACAACGGCAACTACTACCAGACCACCGAACAGGTGTCCACCGAGTGCCACACGTCCATTCTCCGCGTGATTCGCAGCAAAAATCCTGACGATTTCAAGAAGTTGTGCGCAATGCTGGAGGACATCTCGGTCAGGGGGCTGGCTGCGCGCCAAGAACCGACCCTGCTGTCCCTTGCTGCCGCCATTGTGTTTGCACCCACTGCAGAGAAAAAGGCCGCGGCACTGGCACTCGTTCACAAATGCGTGCGCATTCCGACGCACGCGTTCATGCTGGCTGGCTACGTCACGGACTTGTCGCAGTGCAAACCGGGAAAGGAGAAGGGCAAGGGCTGGGGGAGCGGCTTCCGCAAGGCGCTCGGGCAGTACTACATTTCACGGCGCGGTCTTGAGCTGGCGACGGCAGTGACCAAGTACAAGAACCGCGAGGGCTGGCGCCAGGAGGACTTGCTGCGCATGTTGCACATCAATCCTGCGTCGCTGAAGGACCTCGGCGCACGGTTGGTGTTCAAGTACGTGGTTGCCTGTGCCCGCGGGGAAAAGGGCTTCATGCTCCGGTTGCTGGCCGACATTGCCGCCGCGAAAACGCACGAGCAGGCCATGCAGCTCCTAGAGACGCCGACCCCTAGTACCAAGAAGTCGCCAGCAGCACCACCCGCACCGGCAAAGACAAGGGTCCAAGCGAAAGGCATCGTGTCAACATTCAAGACGGCCATTCAAAGCGTGTTCGGATCAACCACTGTTCAAGTTGAAACAGCAAAGAAACAAAACAAGAAAACGCAAATCAAATTCCAAGCGGACCAAGAGGTCGCCAGCGTTCAAATTGCGACATCGGCGTTTGGATGGAAGCGCATGTTCATGAACCGCGTGCCAACCGGCGGGTTTTCAATCTGGCTGGAACTGCCGACTGGAACGCACGACTTCAAGTTCATTGTGGGCGGGGTGTGGCAGTGCGACCCCAGCAAACCGACACACCAGACGGGCGAGCACGAAAACAACTTCATCGTGATCGCAGAAGAGGAAGATGGATTGCAGCAATCAACTGAAGAGCATCCGCCTCCAAGTGATCTGATTGAGGTCGCCGTGTACCTGCACGCCATCATGGAGATGGAGTCCTGCACCACGAGCGATGTCAAAAAGGCTATCAAACTGGTGCGAGACCACGGCCTGGTGCGCGAGCAGATTCCCACGCATTTGCTGAACAGTTCGGACATTTGGACTGAGCTGTTGCAGTCCAAGGGCGCCAACGGCAAGCAGACCGGCATGCCGCTGGAGGCCCTAACCCGCAACCTGGGAAAGCTGTCGTCGCTGTACAATTTCATGAGCCGAGAAAACACGGACACCATCTGCACGCGCCTATCGTCCAATGAGGACATTCAAAAATCGCGCATTCACCCGTTCAAGGTGTTGGTTGCCTCGCGAATCTACGGCATGGGAAAGGCATTGAAGGGATCATTGTGTTGGACGGTGTCGGGTCAGGTGCGCGACCAACTCACGACCACCTTCCTGCGTTCCTTCAAGAACGTGCCTCCCACAGGCAAACGCTACATGGCAGCACTGGATGTGAGTGGAAGCATGAGCGCAATGTGCATGGGTTCTCCCGCCATCAGTTGCAGGGATGCATCGGCTGCGTTGGCGCAAGTGCTCTACGAAACCGAGACCCACGTCTACTTGCGCGGCTTCAGCGCGGCACATGTCCCCGGCACCGGGTTCCACAACTTCAACCCGCTCGTGCGGCACGGCATGACGCTGGAGCAGTTCATCTCGGCAACCAATACGCCGTTCGGGCCCACCGATTGCTCGCTCCCCATGCGCCGCGCAATTGACGAAGGCCTGCTGGACGTGGACGTGTTCATCGTGATGACCGACAGCGAGACGTATGCGGGCACGACGCATCCCCAGGTTGCGCTGGAGAACTACCGCGTGAAAGCAAACAAACCGGACGCGAAGCTGATTGTGGTGGGGATGACCGCCAACTGCCTGACGATCGCCGACCCGAATGACCGCAACACGTTGAACCTGGCGGGGTTTGACGCGTCAATGCCGGAAATCATCGCCATGTTTGTGCGCGGGGAACTCTAAACGGGAACCCAGGTTCCCGTAAGCCCTCCTTTGGCTCCTTACCTCTCCTCCTCACTCATTTGGGTTCTATTCATCATCATGTAAATCAAACCAAACTAAAAAAAGTAAAAATGTTTTTTTTACTTTTTACAAACCGAAAGGCAATTAAACGGTTGTCATTAAACTATAAACACATGAACCATGCAACAAATCACGTTTTATGACAATCGCGGTCGCATGGAAACAGCGGACATGAAAGAAATCGTGTTCAGTGATGGCATCAAGCGCGCCATTTGCACACACAGCCATATTCCGGATGCATACTTGCCCAGAGACGTCTACCAGTTAAAATCAAATGGACAAGGCAATGGACAAGGCAATGAATGCACCAAGGTCGGCACATACACCACCGCCGAAACAAAATCAACGCAGTGGTTTAATGCGCACACAAATGCATGGGAAGGAATTCCAGGCAATGAATGCTACATTTTCCATGAAAATTGATTTTGACTGCTGCGTCCACATCTGGTAACAATCACAGATTGCATCCATAATCCATGGTCGCCGAAGTTATATTCTACACAATTATGATTGTTGCATTTGTTGGCTGCATGATTGTCATTCATTTCGTAAAACGAAACAATGAAAGGGCAACCTGAAATGAACGAAGCGAAGACCCCTGGAAAACTTTTTTATATCATTCTAATTTATGTAAGTTACGTGCAAGCAAATGCAACATCCAATTGTGCGCGAACGTGTGAATTATTTTTTTGGTTCCAACTTTGCCGTAAAAAAAGACTTTAGTTCCGACAAATATGAAATAATGCATGGTGGCAAAAAATGTTTGGATTTTGAATTCATGGTTGACGACCCCACGGACGATAACCAAATGCCATTCATTAAACTTGAAAATAGAACCAAGCCCAGGCCCAGAATATTGAAGGTGTCCGGTGTGTTCAAATGCCAAGGCGATGAACGCAAGGGTGCCTCATTGATGCGGCTGATTGACCGGCTGGCAGAATCCATTCCATTCGTGGAATACATAACACTGATGGATTCTTCTAATATAAGGATATGTGATGTGTCCATCAGTTTGGCTCAACTGAAAATATTAACGACCGGGCAGTCGTGGTACAATCATTTCGGTTATAAAACAAAATGGCATGACGCGAATATGGCACACAATGCAGTCATCATAAACACTCGGATTGATGATATCATGTCAGGTAAGACGTTAATTGAAACCACTGGCAAAAAATTATTCCCTGAATTGCCAACCACGATGACCGTCCGAGAATATGTTCAAGCGGTTTTGGATTCGGTTCGTCCATTTCCTGAGAAGTGCACCCCAGAACAACATGAAAAGGCTTCATTCTTAAAAACATTAATTTTTGAGTTGGGATGGATGAATGATTTGAAATACGTAAATTGGGATTTAATAAAAATAGTTGAACGTCGCGCAAAATCAAGGTCGCCAAGGTCGCCAAGGTCGCCGCCAAGAGCTTCTCCGCCCAAGGCATCCAAATCGTCAAGATCAGCTTCAAGGTCGCCAAGATCAGCTTCAAGGTCGTCAAGATCAGCTTCAAGGTCGCCAAGAGCTTCTCCGCCCAAGGCATCCAAGGCATCCAAGTCGTCAAGATCAGCTTCTGGCGGAAGGCGCACACGCAGTTGCAAGCGCAACAAATGCAAACACAATAAACGAATCACCAAGCGTAAATGAATTATGCATTGCGATATGCGGGAACAATGGTGGAACCCACCACGATTTGCCGGTTTCCGCCGCTGCTCGTCAATGCAGATCCGCCGCCGGATTTGAACCCGCTGTTCAACGCGCCTTTTTTGGGAGGAGCGGTGCATCCGCCAGCTCGGCACTGCTGCAGTCGCGTGTTGCGAATTGTATGATCATTGCTTCTAAATGACAACGGAACCCCATTTTTATTTATGGACGACTGACCAATTGCATTGTTGCGTTTTCTTTCAATGTAGAGTTCGGTATCATGATTTTGCGCGGCCCACTTCTTTGAACCGCCCTGGCAGTAAGCGCTGTTTACATTTGCGGGATTAGCATATTTCGCGCCGCCTAAAGTGCGCAAGTACACGGCGCGACCCATTGCAAAGTCATTGCCGCCGTCGCTCGGGTAAAACTTGGACGGCATGGCGGACGGGCATGACATGACCGCATTGTTGTCGGCCTGCTTAAGCAGTATGCCCTGGTCGGCCGGGCCTGTGAACCGAGGAGTTATCGTGGGATAGTACACAAATTTCACCATTGTATGATTGTATGATCGCGAGTTTGTATGTATTGTATTTATATTATACAATTATATGAATTGTTATAGGACACAATTAATATAATGAAATTCCTAAATCGTTTGACAAATTAATGTGAACGACCCCTCCTTGTGCGCAGACTTTTGCGACGATGCTGACGCATTTTCCTTGAACTTTTGCGACGATGCTGACGCATTTTCCTTCCACCCGCAAGAGTTGTAACCGATATGCCGCCACTATCCTTGGCAGATAAATAATATCTATTATCATCAGTAGGATTACTTACGTTCTTGTAGAAATATCTGTCTCCATCTTTAACCAACTGGTATGTTATTTGGTTTACAGTGTATTTATATTGTGAAGGGTTATTCTCAGTGCCATTTACATGGCGACGGTAAACATTATTAGGTAAACTTTCAAAGGCACCAAAAGACATGCAAATTTATAATGAAGTGTTTATGATTTTATGTTAGATTTTATTTTTTGTTAAAAGGTGTTTCCAATTATATGAATTGTTATGGGAGACAATTAATATAATGAAAATGTTAAAGGGATGTGTGCCTTAAAGGATGCTGGCAACGACCGCCACTTTTCCAGCGACCTCGCTGATTTTTCCAGCAGCAGCTCCGACGCGCTTGATGACGGGGATGACCTTCTTTTGCAAAAATCCTTTGTGTTCGGGGGTTTGGTGGGAAGCAGTGAAACTTAAACCCAATAAATGGTTCAGGTTGGCATTCGGGTTAGAATTAGGACGAGCCAAGTGCGAAGAAGAATGAATGGGGGAAATCATTGGTTAAATTTGGCGAAATATGGGGTTCAAAGGGGGTTATGCCATATGCTTATATTTAAAATTTGCACATTTGTACTAGATAATCATGATATTAAATATGATCATGCTCCTAAAAACGATGAACGCGACGCCGTGCGCTTTGAGACGCGTTGCTTGCATCCCCACCGAATGATTTGTCATTGTACGTGCGATTGATGGCCTGGTTCTTCTTGAAGGTGGTGTAGTCGGATCCGTCATACACATACTTCACGTTGCACGTGGAAGAGGGAATGCCGGTGCCGTCATTGCTGGCCTGCACATGTCCGGCAAACATTTTCCATGCACCCACGGAAGAACTCCGTATCAGGCCCTGCACCTGGTCGGACCCGCCTGAAACGTAGTTCTGGCGCCCTAAATAATCGCCGGCATTGTTCACCAAGCGAAACGGGGTGCACACGGGTTTGCGCCCGTTCACGACGCCAGATGCGTACTGGCCGTTCCATGCCTGCCTTAATAAAATCCGATCCATGCTGCGTTCGTTGCCGCCTTCCATGCCGCTGCCGCCGTGCGTGCCCGCACCGCCACCTAAAAGCGCGGGGGAATACCCGTTGTAACCGCCGCCCAACGGACTGGGTTTTCCGGTGGAGGACACGAACGAGTTCGGGTTCTGAGTTACAGCCGATACAGACATTTTGAGAGATGTATAATATTTGTTATATATTATTTGGTATATATAATAAAATATTTTGAATGCATTAAAAAATGGATTTCACATTTAATATTTCATAATATTTCACTCACATTTCACTTACATACTTTACTTACTAACTACTCTCTACCCATTCCGGCGCTGGCTGGTCCACCTCATTCCGTCATGATGCGCGGCGCGATGTTCATGGTCTGCAGCTCCTGAAACAGCAGCTTGCACGCGTACGGAATTTCCACATACGCAAACTCCGTGCGATTCTCGCACATGTGGCAGCAGTGTATGCCCATCTTGTCGTTCACTGCCGCGATCATGCCGCACCGCTTGCACACGTGCACCTGATACTTGTCGGATGAATCATACATGCGCCCGCGCGTGAATCGGCACGCCCCGTGTGCCACCATGCTGTCGCGTTCCATTTCACCAAATCGGTGCCCGCCATCCCGGCTGCGCCCCTCTGCCGGCTGCCGCGTCAGATTCACCATCGGCCCAATGGACCGGCTGTGCTGCTTGTCGTTCACCATGTGCTTCAACCGCTGGTAGAAGGCAGGCCCAATGAACACGCTCGTCTCAATCTGCTCCCCCGTGAGCCCGTTGTACATCAGCTGGTTGCCGTTGCACTCGTACCCCAGCTTCATCAGCTCCCGTCGGATGGTTTCAATGTCCAGTTCGCCGAACGACGTGCCGTCTCCGAACAGGCCCAGCTCCACTAGAACCATGCCCAGCAGCGTCTCTTTCAGCTGCCCGATCGTCATGCGCGATGGAATGGCGTGCGGGTTGATGATGATGTCGGGACGCAGCCCCTCCGCCGTGAACGGCATGTCGCGCTCCGGAATGATGTTGCCCAGCGTGCCCTTCTGCCCGTGGCGCGAGCTGAATTTGTCGCCCATCACCGGTTTGCGCAGCGTGCGCACCTTCACTTTGCAAATGCAGTAGCCCTCCCCATTCCGCTCCAGGAAGTTGCGATCAATGTAAGACTCCTCGGTCGTGCGATACGCCCGACTCTGGTCCTCGTATTTCAACACCTTGGTGGGGTCGTTCCGGTTGATCGGCACCACCTTTGCAATGATGATGTCGCGATTCTCCACCAGCGTGTTTTCCGGCATCACGCCTTTGGCGTTCACCTTTTCATAATTCCCGAATTTCATGCCTTTCGTTTTGGCGGGGTCGGGTTTGCAGCGCACCTCTTCATCCCCGTTGATCTTCTTGTCCTCGTCCTTCTCGGTGTGGTAAATCACCGTCTGAAACAGGCCGCGGTCAATGGAGCCCTGGTTCATCAACACGCTGTCCTCCTGATTGTAGCCCGTGTGCGTCATGATGGCCACAATGACGGGCCCGCCCGACGGGATCTTGTCCAGCTTGATCATGCCCATGACGCGCGTGTCCACAAGCGGACGCGCCGGATACGTCATAACATACGCCGTCTTGTCCATGCGCTTGTCAAAATTGGTGACATACATGCCCATCGCCTGTTTTGCCATCGCCGACTGGTACGTGTTCCTCGGAGACTGGTTGTGTTCCGGGAACGGAATGCAGGAAGCAATCACTCCAAAGATGGTGCTGGGATGCAGTTCGCAGTGCGTGTATTTGTATTTGAATGCATCGTCCCGGGGCAAATACAGGTCGGATGGCTTCATGGCAATCATGCTGAAATTTTGCTCCTCCGGGTCAATGTATTCTATGACCGCATTGTCAATCCGAAAATCCGTGAGCAAATCATCCCAACCCAGCTCCTTGTTCCGCAAGCGTTGAATGATATCTTTTGTGATGTAAAGACCCCCGGTTTTCCCATTCACGCGCAGCACGGGACGCGTGATCCGCCCCGCATCCGTGCAAATCCGGATTTCCTGTGTCCTGTAATTGAACACCACCGACGTATAAATGTTTATGATTCCGCGCGTTTTTTTGTCCTTGAAGTCGTTGTACAGTTTGGGCGCATCAATTGCGATTCCGACCCAGGCCCCGTTGACAAACACCTTCACCTGGCCGTGCATTTGCGCATGCGTCGCATCCTCTAATGCAACAACATACGACTGTATTTGTTCGCGAATGGTATCGGAGTTGCTGATCGTGGTGATGTGCGTCATGTAGCTGATGTTTTTCACCACACCCACGCTGCCGCCTTCGGGCGTCTCTGCGGGGCACAGGAACCCCCACGTGGTGTTGTGCAGCTTGCGCGGCGGAATGAGCTTGCCGCTCTTGTCAATCGGCGTGTTGATGCGCCGTAAGTGGCTCAAGCTGGAGATGTAGGTCAGACGATTCAGCACTTGCGCAACGCCGACCTTCGTTGAGCTCACGTTCTTTATGCCGAAATCGCCCGTGGACAGCGCTTTTTTGAGACCGTTTTCAATGGTGGATGACTTGATGATTTTATACACATTGGTGCTGTTCAGAATGCTCAAATAATCGTCGGTTGACCGCCATGATCCAGTGTTGATCTCGCGAATCACTTGCTTGCTCATGTCCTTCACCACTTTGTTGAAATAATTGCGAAACAAATTATTCAACAATGCGCCGGTCGTGTCCACGCGCTTATTCACGTATGAATCGCGATCGTCTTGGCGATATGCGTCACCGCTGATGCTTGCCGTAATCAACCGGTTTGTCATGTATCCCAAGAAACACAGCCGTTGCTTTTTGGTGGTGCAATGCGGAAACAAATCATTTTTCAAAATTTCAGTCGCAAAATCGCGTTTTTTCCGCGCTCCCAATTCCTTGTCCACATTGACAGGAGTATACATGACGTGGCTGGTGACCATTTTGAGCGCATCTTCCTGCGTCAGCACCGTGTTCGCATCAATGATGGACCCTTGCAGTGCTTCCAATGCAGCCGCGTCGCCGTTCAAATTCAACAGAATGAGTTCGCAAATGTCTTTGTCGGTGATGACGCCCAAAGCTCTGAACACGACGAACAGCGGCAGTGGCTGTTTGATGCGCGGAACTTGCACGTAAATGGGGTATCCAAACCCGTTGTTTTTGTTCGCAATCATCATGTTGATCTGCTTCGGTGAAATGCACTTGAAATCGGGCACCGACTTGATTTCCGCCAACCAGTTCCATTTGGTGTTCCCTTTGGACACGTTGAAACAGTACACGCGGTTTTCAGCTGCGCGCTCCTGACCCAGCACCGTTTTTTCGCTGCCGTGCATGATGAAATAGCCACCCGCATCGTGTTTGCATTCGCCGGTCTCTTGATGACTCACATGCTGGCATTGTTTCAAAACGCAAATCCCGGATTTCAACATGATTGGCAGCTTCCCAATCGGAATCTTGGGCAGAATTTTGTGATGATGTTGCACATTTTCCAGGTCATTTCCGGTGCGAACAATGATCTGTATTTTCACGTCTATGGTCATGGCCGAAGCATACGTGAAATTGCGGAGTCGGGCCTCCTGTGGAAACATGAGTTTGGTGGCGCCATTGTTCTCGTGAATTTGCGGCCGATAGAGGTTGAAGTGTTTGAATTCCACGTTGATTTCCAGGCGGTGTTTTTTGGCATTCCGATCGTAGTCTTGGTCTGATGCAATGTGCACTGGATTGAACATTTCAATGGTGCGTTCCAGTTGATTGTACACAAGATCATTGTAAGATTCCAGCTGGTGTCGGACCAGCCGTTCCAAATGCCCGTTTTCAAAATACGAACCAATCATGTCCCATGGCTCCTCCACGTATTGGCCAATCGCGGCAGCAATTTCGTCCTTAAGATGTGAAGACATAATCCAAATCCAAATCAATGAATTGCAATGATGGTCGTTTGACCGGCTAATTTACAATTCAATTTTTATGTTTATATTGATTTTTCAAATAATCAACATAAACACATATGCCCACATAATCAACATAATAAAATCCACCCCTCCCTACCTGCAAATGAAGGCTGATAAAATATTCATTCAAATTGCCGCATATCGGGATCCTGAATTGATCCCGACCATAAAAGACTGTTTGTCTAAAGCCAAATTTCCGGAAAATTTGGTGTTTTCAATTGCATGGCAGCACTCGCCCAATGATGCATGGGACAATCTGGACGAATTTTCGGATGACCCCCGTTTTAAAATAATTGACATTGACAGCAATGAATCCAAGGGCGCATGTTGGGCCCGAAACCGGCTGCAGCAACAGTACGATGATGAAGAATACACGCTGCAATTGGACTCACATCACCGATTCATTGAAGGCTGGGACCAAGAATTAATCACCATGTATCAGAATTTGAAATCAAACGGCCATGAAAAACCGTTGTTGACCAGTTATGCTCCATCATACAATCCAAAGAATGATCCGGCCGAAAGAACAAGTCATCCATACAAAATGAATTTTGATCGTTTTATACCCGAAGGTGCCGTGTTTTTTCTACCAGCCACAATTGACAATCATGAAGTTCTAACGGACCCCCTTCCTGCCAGGTTCTATTCAGCGCATTTTGCATTTACCACCGGATGTTTTGTGAAGGAAGTGCCCCATGATCCCGAATTGTATTTTCACGGAGAAGAAATTTCAATAACTGTTAGGGCATACACATGGGGATACGATTTGTTTCACCCGCACAAATCAATTGTGTGGCACGAATACACGCGCGAAGGAAGAACAAAACATTGGGACGACGATGCCGAATGGTGGAAAAAAAACTCTGAGTCACATCTTAGAAATAGAAAACTGTTTGAAATGGATGGATTGACAAAAGACATTGATTTTGGAATATATGATTTCGGGCAGAAACGAACATTGGCAGATTATGAGCGCTATGCTGGAATTTCATTCAAACACCGACGGGCTCACAAATACACGCTTGCAAACAATGTGCCACCCAATCCAGAAGCGGATGGCGACCTTGAAGACATCTCCATCTCATCATTCAAACACCGCATTGACCTGTCAAAAAGCACATTTGTTGAAACTGATTATGATTTTTGGGCAATTATATTTGAAGATGAAATGAACACATCAATGCATCGCAAAGACCTAAATGAATCCGACATACATTCTCATTTGAATGCACCAACCACGATGATAACATTGGATGTGGAATTTGACACGACAAAACCCCCATTTAAATGGATTGTTTGGCCCCATTCCAAATCCAAAGGATGGCTGGAAAAAATAGAAAACAGGTTGTGAATTTCTAAATTGAAATAATACAAACAATATAAAAAACATGTTGCATTATGTAATACCTATATAAGTGTAGTGCATCTACTCAAATGCCGCCACCACCCAATCAACCGGAATCACGTACAAAAGACATCATTCCATCAAATAACATGGTATTTGACACATTATTTGACCAGCCACACATTGTTGGTCCTCGCATTGAAGCGCCCCCCGCCAAACAGATCGTGGTTGAGCGCGTCAGCATTACATGCGAGGTCACATGCATTGCCGACTTGCTGCGCATTGTCAGCGAGTGTCCCGTGGTTGAAAACGTGGAATACAACATCAATGTAAGAGCCTTGCACCGCATTTCGGAGCCGCTGCGCAAGCTGAACGCCATGGTCGGCATGGACTCCCTGAAAGAAAGCGTGGTGGACCAAATCATTTACTTCATTCAGGACCTGCATAAAAATGAAAAAAACAAGGGCGACAAGGGCGACAAGGGCGACAGTGGCGTTTTCAACGACTACATGCACACCGTCATTTATGGACCACCCGGCACCGGGAAAACCGAGGTTGCCCAGCTGATCGGCGCCATCTTCTCCCGCATGGGCGTGTTGAGCAAGAGCAAATTCCGAAAGGTGACTCGCGCCGACCTGATTGCCGGGTATTTGGGACAAACCGCTATTAAAACTGACGACATCATTAAGGAATGTTTGGGTGGCGTACTCTTTATAGATGAAGCATACGCCCTCGGAAACACCGATAAGCGCGACTCCTTTTCCAAGGAGTGCATTGACACGCTGTGCGAAGCGCTCAGCAACCACCGATCAGACCTCATGGTCATTGTCGCCGGATACGAAAAGGACTTGAACGAGTGTTTTTTCAGCGCCAACCCGGGTCTGAATTCGCGATTCACGTGGCGGTTCAAAATTGATGACTACACCCCGGCGCAACTTGCAACCATATACGAAAAAAAGGCGCTGGATTGTGGTTGGGAGCTGCATGAACCGGTTCGCCCCGACTGGTTTGAAACCAACATGGCGTATTTCAAATGTTACGGGCGAGACATGGAAACGCTGCTGTCCCGTGCAAAAATTGCGCATGGACGCCGCATATTTTGTTCCACGGCGCCTGATGAAAAGCGGCGGTTAACGCATGCCGATTTAGAGAGGGGCATGACTATATTTGTTGCAAATGAGGAAGTCAAACAGCGCAAGGCAAATGCATCCGCTGGTGTCTTGTCCACCATGTACTTGTGACCCATTGAAATCAATGTGCAATATGTTTCAAAATATTTTATATTATGAAATATATTTGTTAAAGGCCGAACTTGGAGTAAATAATAAAATGAGTTCTTCAAAAAAACAAATCACGATTGATCCAGGCAGTTTAAGCGGGGGTCAACCCATTGCACACAACCCCACATTAAAACGACAACGAAAAAATAAACCGCAGGCAGCTCTCCTTCGCCCTAGCACTGTGAAAAAAAACTTGCTTGAAAAAATAAAAGATTACAAGCGTCACAAAGAAGAAACGCCTTTGCAAGAACAACCTCACGCGCAAAAATCAGACAAGGATTTGGCCAACCAGTTCAAAATGTCTGCAAATTATTTAGAACAGCTCATCAATAAAAAAAAAGAAGCACGAAAACAGAATAAACCAAAAACGCCAGTTGCAAATCCCGTTAAAACACAACCCACAATGCAGCCCTTTCAACCCACAATGCAGCCCTTTCAACCCACAATGCAGCCCTTTCAAACCACAATGCAGCCCTTTCAAACCACAATGCAGCCCATACAGGTGTCTTTGGATTTGCCTCCAGAATTGCAAATCAATCCAATGAATTTGTTTTATCCCAAACCCATTGACGTTGAACCCGAACCGGCGTCGTCGTCAATTGCTCTGCAACATGCAGAACCAGAATCAGTGCCCATTGCGCCCATTGTTCCTCCTGTTGCTGCACAGGAACCTGTCATGAACCAACTATTACACAATCCATCCAAGGCAAATGCATTCAAAGATGTTCCGTATGGGTGTTTGGTTCATGGAACCAAACCGACATATCGCACATATCACCGAGACTTGCAAAAACACACTCATGCAGATAACAACAACACCGCGCACGCGCATAAAACCATGAAAAAAACATTTATGGATGCTCCAAATCCAACTTCATTGAATCTAAATCTGAACCCAGAAAATGACCCAATGATACAAGAACGACAACGCAAACTGAGAGAATTGCAGGAAAGAGCAGCGGTCAACAATGCATCATCCAACAATGCATTCAACAATCCATCCAACAATGCATCATCCAACAATCCATCCAACAATCCATCCAATGATTCAATCATGTTGGCAAACAATGAAAATGTGTCTCGTCCACAACTTAAACTAAAAAATAAAATCCGGCAAACGATAACCAAAAAGTACACTCTTGGCCGAGCCCCCGGAAGCAACGTCGTCGGTGTGCTAATTAAAAACAATGAAACCCGGCGTCAGGTGCAGCAAGATCATGGCGTCCTGCGCCGAGAGGCCATCGTTGAAATCCGAAAGTATTTGCACGATCACGGACTGCTGAAGGTGGGATCC